>Ga0194127_10000123_pt1 | contig 116532 bp, 112 predicted proteins | sample TA2KigC100mmetaG_FD_148624 | JGI IMG/M metagenome (GOLD analysis project Ga0194127, IMG submission 148624) | Freshwater microbial communities from Lake Tanganyika, Tanzania - TA2015036 Kigoma Deep Cast 100m | ecosystem: Environmental > Aquatic > Freshwater > Lake | place: Tanzania: Lake...
GGTCGATACCATCATTGACGCGGCAAAACACGGTTCAGGTGAAGTCGGCGACGGCAAGATCTTCATCACGACGCTCGAGGAGTGCATCAGGATCAGGACACGCGAGAATGGCGGTACGGCGATCTGAACAATTTCGGCAAGATCCGGCAACCTTTTTTTACAACAAAGCCAGACATCCCTGACAAACGCTGCAATGCCGACGTCGGGGATGCCCAAAACACACAAAACAACAACAGAACAGGAGTAAAAGCAATGAAAAAAACCGTTACTATCGCATCCCTTGCCGTAGCGCTTTTCGCCGGACTCGGCAGCACGGCACAGGCTGAAGGCTTCAAGATCGGCGCCGACGTGGTCAGCAGCTACGTATTCAGAGGCACCGAGTTCGGAGACTCTCCGGCTATCCAGCCGAACCTGTCCTACACCTTCCCCGGAATCGGTGTCGTGGTTGGCGCATGGGGCTCGTATGCCATTGCCGAGGATGATGGCGAACGCTATAAAGAGATCGACCTTTATATCAGCGTGCCGGTCGGCCCGTTCACCTTCACCGTGACTGACTACCATTACCCCGATTCCGGTGACACCTTTGATTTCAGCGATGACGGCCCGAACATTGTCGAAGCAAGCATTGGCTACTCCTACAAGAACCTCAGCCTGCTTGCCGCCATGAATATCGCTGGTGCCGATACCGATAATGCAAAATACTGCGAAGCAAGCTACAAGTTCTATGACAAGGAGGGCTTTACAGCCAAAGGGTTTGTCGGAGCCGGTGATGAAGATTTCTACGGCGACTTTGAAGGCGACAACTTCGCTGTTGTCAACACCGGCATCTCGGTATCCAAAGATCGTTATACCGCATCATACATCTACAATCCCGATACCGAAAAATCGCACCTGGTCTTCATGGCATCGTTCTGATCCATGCAATAATGTTCTTTTCTCCGTGTGTGTGTGCGTCAAGCAGAAAAGGAGCCGGCAAAGGCTCCTTTTCTGCTTTTTTTCTTCCCGGACTGCCGTAGAGGCTTCCGTTCAGATGGCTTTTTCATAGATCACATATTCCTTGTAGGGCCACCCGCCGATCACCTTCGCCAGTTTGCTCATGGCCTCGTTGGATTTGAGCACCCAGCTCATCTCGCTGGCAAAAACCCCGTGCTTACCTCCATAGTCGGCAATCCATGTATTGAGTATGCTGTCGATTCCCTTGTTTCTGTACTCCGGGAGTACGCCCATGACGATGGTTCTGACCATCGTGATATGACGCTTGTGCCAGAGATATTTCACCAGACCCCATGGCGTGAAAGGGTTCCCGTTGACATGCTTCAATGCCTGGTTGATATCCGGCAGAGAAAGCGAAAACCCGATGGTCCTTCCGTTGCGATCCTCGACGAAATAGACGTAATGCGGATTTGCGATAGGCTTGAGACTTTTGACAAGAAAATCGAACTCCCTGTCGGTCATGGGCACAAACCCCCAGTTCTTCTCCCAGGCTCCGTTGTAGATCTCCCGCATATTTTCGATCTCCCGGTCGAAATGCTTCATATCGAGCACACGAACGGAAAGACCTTCCCTCTTCATGACATGTGCAGCGATCTTGCGAAGCCTTTCGATGTCGATGATGCTCTGGTCGATGTACCATGCCAGAAGTTCCTGCCCGACATGGTGCCCCGCTTTCAGGACAAGATCGTTGTAATAGGGTGGATTATAGAGCATAAGAAACACCGGGGAACTCTCGAACCCTTTGGTGAGCATGCCGCACTGATCGTTCATCGAAGGGCTCACCGGCCCGCGTATGGTGTCGAGGCCTTTCTGCCGCAACCATCGTGAAGCCGCATCGAAAAGGGCATCTGCGACCTGCTGATCGTTGAAGCACTCGAAAAAGCCCCAGAAACCCACGCGATCATGGTGCACATCGTTGTGGCGCCGGTTCTCGATTGCTGCTATGGTCCCGGAAAGCCTGCCATCCTTCCATGCGGTGAACATGGCAAGGTCGGCATGATCGTAAAGCGGATAAACATCCTTGTCGAGGGTCTTCATATAGTCGGAAATAACCGGCGGCACCCAGTATTTCTTCAGTTCGGGATCGTTTCGGTACACCTGCCAGGCAAAGGTGATGAACTGCCTTCGTTCACTCTTGCTTCTGACCTGCCTTATTTCAATAGTCATGATGGTTGCGGGGTAATGGGGGCTCGTGAGAACAAACTGCCGGAAAGCATTACTTGAAAGCTGAACCGGGCTCCGCGCCTGCTGCCTTCAGGATTTTCGCCAGTGGACAGAACCCTGTGAAGGCGGCCTGGAAGAGGTTGAGACCGACAAATCCGGTAAACCAGAGCCAGTTCGGGTTATGATAAACTGAAAGCAGGACGCTCACAAGCACGAAACAGCCGGCTACGGCGAAAACAAGACGATCGATATTCATGGTGGTGATGGAGTTTTGTGGTTGCTTTGGATCATACTGCTCTTGAAACAAGTTTTCCGATAACCTCGGCACCCTGGCGAAGCATTCTTTCCGTCTCTTCCCAGGAGATGCATTCATCGGTAATGGAAACACCATACCTGAGTTTTTCAGGGTCTTCCGGAAACGGCTGGTTGCCAGAACAGAGGTTGCTCTCGATCATCACACCGGCAATGCTTCTGTTGCCTGCCGCTTTCTGCCCGAGAATGTCTTCCCAGACCTTCAGCTGTTCGGTATGCTTTTTGCCGGAATTCGCATGGCTGCAGTCCACGACGAGAGCCTGTGACAGTCCTGCTTTTTCAAGCAGGGCCTCTGCTCCGGCGATACTTTTCGCATCATAGTTCGGGGTCACGCCACCCCTGAGCACGAGGTGTCCGAAAGGGTTGCCCTTGGTCGTGATCACGCTGCTGAACCCATCCTGATCGATACCAAGAAAACTGTGCGGATGCATGGCCGAGCGGATAGCGTCAACGGCAACACCGAGCCGGCCGTCCGTGGAATTCTTGAAGCCGACCGGCATGGACAGGCCGCTGGCCATCTGGCGGTGCGTCTGGGATTCGATCGTTCTTGCGCCTATTGCCGCCCAGCTCACCACATCGGCAACATACTGCGGCGTGATGGGATCAAGGAACTCCGTTGCGGCAGGAAGCCCCATTGCATTGATATCGATCAGCAGCTTCCGGGCATAATAAAGCCCGTGTTCGATATCGTACGAATCATCGAGATGAGGATCGTTGATGAAGCCCTTCCAGCCGACAGTTGTCCTGGGTTTTTCAAAATACACCCTCATAAGAATGCAGAGATCGTGCTGAAGTTCGGCCCGCAATGCCGACAGCTTCCGTGCATAGTCCAGCGCTGCATCAACATTATGTATCGAACAGGGACCGACGATCGCCAGAAGCCGCCCGTCAGATCCATTCAGGATATTTTCGACCTGGCGACGACCGGCACTGACCGTTGTGGCAATAACGTCTGTGACCGGCAACTGCTCCTTGAGCGCTTTCGGTGATGAAAGCCTCTTTATCCGTGAAACTCTTAAATCATGTAACTGTTCCATCCGTAATACCGCAAAAAGATCGGTTTATCAGTAATTTGTAGCTTTGGAAGATAAAAAAAACCGGAATATATAATCAGCAAATACACCAATTAATTCCGTTGCTTCCTGCCCGAAAAAGCTTCCCTGAAAATGACTTGCACCAGGTATCATCCATTTTGCCGCCTGACGATTTCCTTAGCCGCATACCTGCAAAAAAACATATATTTACAAAACCAGGAGACTCCTGATAACGCAAAGAAAAACAGTGCCTTGCTGAGTTCCATGAAATCCCAATCTGAAACAACATGAAAGTACTGATCACTGACGGTGTTGACCGGCAATGTGCCGAAATTCTTGCACAAAACGGTTTTGAAGTAACGGAAAAACCGAAAATCAGCAAGGAAGAACTCAAAGAAATCATCGGAGAGTACGACAAGCTTGTCGTCAGGAGCGCCACCAAGGTGACATCGGAAATCATCGAATACGGCAAAAAACTGAAGCTGATCGGAAGGGCGGGAGCTGGCGTCGATAATATCGATATCGAAGCCGCAACCCGGCACGGAATCATCGTCATGAACACTCCGGGAGGCAACACGATTTCTGCGGCGGAACACGCCTGCGGTATGCTCATGGCCGCTGCCCGCATGATCCCCCAGGCCACGGCGGAACTCAAGGCAGGTCTCTGGAACAAGAAAAAATTCACCGGCATCGAGCTCGAAGGAAAAACCATATCCATTATCGGCCTCGGCAAGATCGGGCGTGAAGTTGCTTCCCGCATGCAGGCCTTCGGCATGAAAACCATCGCCTACGACCCGATGATTCCGGACGAGTATGCCGCACACCTGAACATCGAACTGCTTCCCCTGCACGAGAATTTCAGTCGGGCTGATGTCATCACCATTCATTCATCGCTGAACGAATCGACCCGCAACCTGATTTCCAACGAAACGTTTGCCCTGATGAAGGACGGTGTGATCATCGTCAACTGTGCAAGGGGAGGCATCGTGAACGAGGCAGACCTTGCCGACGCGATTCAGTCGGGAAAAGTCGCTGCTGCAGCACTCGACGTCTTCGAGAGCGAACCGGTCAATGCGGACAACCCGCTCCTGGGACTCGAACGTGTTATCGTCACCCCGCACATTGCGGCATCGACCAATGAAGCCCAGCAGAAGGTCGCCGTACAGATTGCCGAGCAGATCGTGGAATGGAAACAGAAAGGCAAGCTTGAAGGGGCGGTCAACGCCTCTGCGGTGGAGCTTGCACAGGCCCCCGGCGTCGCATCTTACCTCATGCTCGCCGAGAAACTTGGTTCCACGCTTGCCCAGATCACCTCTCTGGATGCCCACACCATGACCATACGGACTTCGGGAGAATATCTGCAGAAATTCAGCGAGGTCATCGCTGCTGCGGCGCTGAAAGGGTTTCTCGATGTCCGCCAGTCAAGCGATACAAACTATATCAACGTCTTTACCATGGCCGAGGAAATGGGCATTACCCTCGACCAGAAATTCGAAAAGGAAAATCCGGACTATACCAACCTGATCAGGGTGGAACTCGCCAACGGCGCAAAAAAACGGATGATCGGAGGTACGGTTTTCGGAGACCGGGCAATCAGGATCGTCATGATCGACCAGTTCCTGGTTGAGTTCAAGCCTGAAGGCAACATCATCATCTACAACAACATCGACAAACCGGGCGTTATCGCAAATGTCACCCAACTGCTTCTGCAGCACGATCTCAATGTTGCTTATGTTGCGCTTTCACGGGATGAGGAGAAACTGCTCGCCATGACGGCTATCGTCGTTGACGGACAGGTGGAACCGTCCCTGCTCGATGCAGTAAAAGGTGTTGACGGTGTTTCAGAAGCCTCCATCGTCACGATATAGCAGCCAGGAACCGCTCCTCATCCACGCTCATATTGATGCAAACAAAAAAACCTGCCTTGAAATGCAGGTTTTTTTGTTGTCCCCCGGATTGCATCGTTTCTTCGGAGACGACTTACTCCTTGGTAAAATCAATGCTGAGCCATTTGTCCTCGAACGAAGCACCGGTTGATTCCATGCCTGCAAGGAAGATCGGCAGCGCAACGATTTTCTGGTAATCGCCGATCCGGATGGTAAGATCGTCGCCAAGCTTGAGGATCTTCGGTTCAAGCCCCATGTTCTCCATGAACGGAAGCCTTACGCGAACCTTGTAGTGACCGTCGGAAACCTTGCTGATATTGATGGGATCTTCCTTGAAGAACACATCCATGGGATTTTTATCCTCATACACTTTGGCGCCAACCTTGCGAAGCATCTCGATACCGACAACCTCGCTTTCGAAGAGCGGAACCTCCGAAATCGGAATGGGAGCAAACGCATCCTCGATCTGCTCGATATACTTCTGCTGGATGCTGCGCCATTTCTGGAAGTAGGGATCGGTGCTCTGATCGGGCATAACACGATTGATGGTTATGCTGTCCACCGTGATGCCATAAAGATTCAGGTAAGTCAGGGCGCGCATTGACTCCTTGATGACCATCTTTTCCGGGTTCATGACCAGGCGAACCGTTGATTTCGTGCCATCGGCCAGGAGATCGATAATGCCTTCGGTTGAAGAGAACAGGTTGTCAACCTTTTCATACACCTCTTCAGGAGCGACAAAATCGTCGATTTTCTTGATCTTTTTTGAAAGCGGCCTGATAACCGGCTTGACCATGTACTTTTCAACGTTGCGGATGAACTTGATGAACCAGCCGAATGTTTCAGGCAAAGAAAGAAGCCGGAGCGTTTCGCCGGTCGGTGCGCAGTCGACGACGAGAAGATCGTAGTCTTTCTGCTCTTCGTTATACCGCTTGATATAGGAGAGAGAAAAAAGCTCTTCCATGCCCGGAAGAACGCCCATCTCTTCAGCATAGACACCTTCGATTCCGCGGGACTCCATCAGGTGGGCGAAGTGCTCGCGCACGACATCCCAGTTCAGATTGAGATCACCGAAAACGCTGACTTCCTGTGCCCAGAGGTTTTCGGCTACCTTGACGGGAGAAGGTCCTAACTGAACATCGAGCGAGTCACCGAGACTGTGAGCCGGATCGGTGGACATGATCAGGGTCTTGTAACCCATGTCCGCAGCTTTCAGTGCCGTGGCTGCAGCGACAGAGGTTTTGCCAACGCCGCCCTTTCCGGTAAAGATGATATTACGCATACGTTTTTTTATTCTCTTTTTGAAGAATTGACAAATCGGTTTCGACCAACCATTGTTCTCCGTCAGTTGAGCAACCAGAAAAGGCTCAAGATAATAAAAATCTCCGTTATTGGAACACGACAGAGAAACAATTAACGCGGTATGAAAAAAGGCGGACGTCACCCTTCCGTTTCCGACGGAAATTCATCTCAGCGGGACGCCACTTTCAGTTTCTGGCCCGGCTGGATGGATTTCATTCTTCCGATACCATTCCATTCCCTCAGGTCACCGACGCTCACTCCATACCGGTCGGCAATCGAGGACAGCGTGTCTCCCTTTCTGACCTTGTGATACTTCAGCCTGGCTGAAGCGGTTTTTTTCGATGAAGGCTTCTCCGCGGTTGAACCGCTGATTTTAAGCCTCTGGCCCGGCCTGATCTGCATGCTGCCTTTCAGACCGTTGAGGCCGGCAATCGTTTCAACGCTCACGCCATACGCTCTGGCGATCGAAGCCACCGTCTCCCCTTTTTCAACCCTGTGAATCGCAATGCTCTCCTTTCTGCTCTCCGTTTTGAGGTTCCCGGGCTCATTTTTCAGAGTAACCGCTACCGGTTCGGGAAGCGGAGCCGGAACCGCAACAGGAACAGGAGTCTGAACCGCCATTGGCACGCTGGCCGACATGGGAGCCTGAACCACCGGAACGGCAGGTGTGACCGGAGCAGAAAAGCCTGTCTGTTCGGAACCGTCATTTCCCGCGAAAACAACCAGTTGCTGTCCCGGTACAAGGGCCGTGCTTCTGAGATTGTTCCACCGGACAATCTCGCTGGGCTCACAGCGGTAAAAACGGGCGATCATACCGATATCCTGTCCCTTGCGGACAAAATGCACCTTTCGAATCTTGCCTTCCGGGGTCACCTGGCTTACCGGAGCTGCAGTCGAGGCTTCGAAGCTCTGTACGCGTGCAAGAAGCTGTTCCCGTTCAAGGACGCTTTTCGACCGGTATGCATAGATTTCCTTTTCTCGGCGCTGAAACTGACTGATAAATCGGCGGGGAAGACGAATGACATTCGGGGAATAATCGGCAGCAGGGATGATGCCGAGTTTGTACTGCGGGTTAAGGAACTGCAGATCCTGCATGGATACGCCGATAGTCTCGTTGATCTGTTCGAAAGAAAGCATCTTCGATACCTTGAGCGTATCGATATCCTGATAGAGATAACCGGGCTCGACAGGACGGATATTATGCTCCCGGTAATAGTTCATGATATAGTTCACGGCAATGAAAGCAGGCACATAGCCCCGTGTCTCTGCAGGCAGATAATCCCAGATGGCCCAGTAATCCTTGACCCCCCCAGCCCGCCTGATCGCCTTGTTGACATTGCCCGACCCTGAGTTGTATGCGGCAAGGGCGAGAAACCAGTCGCCGTATATTTTATAAAGATCGCGCAGATGGCGGCTTGCGGCAAGCGTGGCTTTATAGGGATCGTAGCGATCTTCAACGAACGATGATGATTCGAGCCCGTATAATTTGCCGGTTCCGTACATGAACTGCCACAGCCCTTTGGCCCCCGCCCTTGAAACCGCCGTCGGGTTGAGCGCCGATTCGACAATGGCCAGATACTTCATCTCGAGCGGAACGTTATACCTGTCGAGATACTCTTCGAAAAGGGGGAAATAGAGTTTGGAAAGGCCAAGAATCTTGGCTGTCGAATTCCGTTTGTCAACGGCATACACCCGGATGAATCCCCTGACATGTTCGTTATAGACGAGATTGAACGGTGTTTTCCGGTCAAGGGATGCAATGCGGGCGGCATAAACCGAATCACTGAACTGGGGAACAAACTGGGAAGGGAATCCTGGCTGGTAAGGGGTTTTGGAGGATGATGAAAAATAGTCATCCTTGAAATAGGTTGCATGAACCAGACTGTCAAGAATCTCGGTTACCGAGGATTTGGAAGGCTGTCTGCCGTCGGAATCTCGGGCATACCCCGGATTGAGGCCATTATGAACAAACAGCAGCAAAATGAGAACCGTACATATTCTATGGAAAAAACTGATTTTCACAGGAAATCCGGTATTAAGGGGAAATTAGAAAAAAATTTCGTCTCCATTATACAGCACTCGTGAACTGTTAACATAAAAACAGTTCATGATTATTACAATACATGTGCGGGCATTTGTCCGCGTTCAGTAGAGAACCTCCCATAAAAAAAGCCCGTTCGGTTCGGCAGGGACAAGCGCCTGCTGCAGATTGCCGGCTTCCAGAATTGCGCTGAAATCCGGCGGTGAGATGCGCTGCTTTCCGACCGCAATCATGGCACTTACCAGATACCGAACCATCGAACGCAAAAACCGGTTTGCGCGTATGCGAAAAACCAGCCCTCCCTCCTGCCCGATCCATTCGCATTCCGAGACCCGGCACATGCAGGAGCTTCTGTCGGCAGGCTCTCTGGAGAAAGCCCTGAAATCATGATTGCCGCATACCGATGCTGCTGCCGCCTGCATGAGACGGATGTCGAGAACTCCTCGCGAACATCCCGTAAAGCGCTGACACAACGCAGAGTGACTTTCCAGGAGAAAATAACGGTACTCACGCTCTTTGGCGCTGAAGCGCGCATGAAAATCGTGCGGCACTATCTGTGGATCCGACACCCCGACGGTAACCGGAAGCAGGCAGTTGAGTGCGTGAACCATGCGTTCGGGCGCCATATCCGATCCGGTCATGAAATTGACGACCTGCCGACGGGCATGCACCCCCTTGTCCGTTCTTCCCGCGGCGACAACCCGCACGTTCTCCTGCAGAATACAGCAAAGCCTCGTTTCGAGCACCCCCTGAAGGGTAGGCAATGAACCGGACTGACGCTGCCATCCGAAAAAGTCGGTGCCATCATATTCCACGGCAAGGCGTATGTTCTTCATATTCAGGAAATCGCTATCTTTGTGCACTGTCTTTCAATAATGATACGGGATAAAACCCGAAGAACGTAACAGAACCGCCCGTGCAGAGCACCCATCTTGAAGCCCTTCCGCGTCACCTGCGGCAACTCCGGCGCCTGCCCGTCGACCAGGCATACCATGTTCCGCAACTCTGGACAACAGAGTGCACAGGAACCGATTCCGTACAGCCGGGAACGTATTATGCGGAAATCATCGAAAAAATGCTTGAACTCGCCGCTCGAAAACCGGTGAATCCGCTGAAAGGTGAGAACTGGACCCGAAACGCCGTGGTGTACAACCTCTTCGTCCGCCTGACAACGGCATTCGATCACAACCGCGACGGCAGTCTCGGCCAGGAACCGCTTGCATGCGGCTTCAGGGAAACCGGCACGCTGCTCAAAGCCATAGCGCTGCTCCCCTATATCGCTTCTCTCGGAGCCAATACCGTGTACCTTCTGCCGCTGACGGCAATCGGCACGGCCCATCGGAAAGGAAATCTCGGTTCTCCCTATGCCGTCAAAGACCCGTTCGAAATCGATCCGATGCTCGATGAGCCGGCGCTCAGGCTTTCCGCAGCCTTTCTGCTGAAAGCGTTTGTCGAAGCAGCCCATCTTCTGGGCATGAAGGTGGTATTCGAATTCGTGTTCCGTACAGCCGCCATCGACAGCCGCTGGGTAACAAGCCATCCATCCTGGTTTTACTGGCTTTCCGACAGCGTCAGCGACAACCGCTATGGACCACCGGTCTTCGAGACACAAACCCTGAACACCATCTATGAAAAGGTGGACAAACATGACCACCATAGCCTTCCTGCCCCATCCCCTGAGTATACATCCATGTTTGTTCCGGTTCCCGAAACCCTCAGGGCTGAGCATGGCGGTATCGTGGGGGTTCAGAGGGACGGCGGAACCTGCCATGTGGCAAGCGCCTTTTCGGACTGGCCTCCGGATGACCGCCAACCACCATGGACCGATGTCACCTACCTGAAAATGCACAACCATGAAAACTTCAACTATATCGCCTACAACACCATCAGAATGTACGATACGGCTCTTGACGATCCCGAAACCTTCAACAGGGATCTCTGGGATACCATCGAGTCGATCATTCCCTGGTATCAGGAGACGTACGGTATCGACGGCGCCATGATTGATATGGGTCATGCCCTGCCTTCCGAACTCAAGGGGAGAATTGTCGGGTCCGCAAGGAAAAACCGCCCGGATTTCGCTTTCTGGGACGAAAATTTTGACCCGACACCGGCAATGCGTGCCGAGGGGTTCGATGCGGTGTTCGGCTCCCTGCCCTTCGTGATTCATGATACGGTATTCATCCGCGGCCTGCTGAACTATCTCAACAGGAGCGGAGTTGCCCTGCCGTTTTTCGGCACCGGAGAAAACCACAATACACCGAGAGTCTGCCATCGCCTTCCCGGCATGGAAGCCGGCCGTAACCGCTCGGCATTCATCTTCACGCTTTCGGCGATACTTCCGTCCATACCCTTCATCCACTCCGGCATGGAGATCTGCGAATGGCATCCGGTCAACCTCGGACTGAACTTCGACGAGCATGACCGGACATCCTTCCCGGCTGAAAAACTGCCGCTTTTCAGCGCTTTCGGATACGACTGGGCGGATTCGAACCGGCTTGTGCCGCTGAACGGCTATATCAGAACCGTTCTCGACATCCGGAACCGCTATGCGAGGCTTGTGCAATGCGGAGAAAAAGGCTCTATCGGACTCCCTTATGTAACCGAACCCGATCTGTTCGCCGTACTGCGCAGAAACGAAGGGCAAACGCTGCTTTTCATCGGCAACAGCAACGGAGAGCAGCCGAGAACCGGAACCATCGAATTCGCATTTGAAAAGGCCGTGGTGGTCGAGCTTGTCGAACAGCGCCAATACGTGATATCGGACCATAAACTCACCATCTCCTGTCTCCCCGGGCAATGCATGCTTTTTGAACTGCCCCGACAGAATTGAAGCCTGAAATCATTATCTTCACCTTTTTCCCTTAACCATGAAACCAGCTCACCATCATGTCAATTCTCGTTGTCGGCTCCCTCGCATTTGATGATATCGAAACGCCTTTCGGAAACTCCCCCGATACTCTCGGCGGATCATCGACCTACATCGCCCTTTCTGCCAGCTATTTTACCGACAGCATCAATATGGTGGGTGTCGTCGGTGCGGACTTCACCGACGAGCACTTCAAGCTGCTCCATTCGAGAAACATCAACACCCGCGGCATCCGGAAAGTGGAGGACGGCAAAACCTTCCGCTGGGCCGGGCGCTACCATTACGACATGAACACACGCGATACGCTCGACACGCAGCTGAACGTTTTCGCGGATTTCGACCCTCAGGTACCTGAACAGTACCGCCAGGCAGAAATTGTCTGCCTCGGCAACATCGATCCGGAACTGCAGGTGAAGGTGCTCGATCAGATCACTGCCCCGAAAATGGTCATCTGCGACACCATGAACTTCTGGATCGAGGGAAAACCCGAAGAACTGAAAAAAACCCTTGAACGGGTTGATATTTTCATCATCAACGACAGTGAGGCACGCATTCTCAGCGGTGATCCGAATCTCGTCAAATCGGCCAGAATCATCAGGGAAATGGGTCCGAAAATCCTGATCATCAAAAAAGGTGAACACGGCGCTCTGCTCTTTACCGAAAACGGCATTTTTGCAGCACCGGCCTACCCTCTCGAGTCCATCTACGATCCCACCGGAGCAGGTGATACGTTCGCAGGAGGCTTTATCGGCCACCTGTCGCGCTGCCAGACCGTTACCGATCTCGAACTGCGCAAGGGCGTTCTGTACGGTAGCGCCATGGCAAGCTTCTGCGTCGAGAAATTCGGCACCGACAGACTGGCGGGACTCGACCTGCTTGAAATCGAAGACCGCTACCAGAGCTTCCTGGATCTGTCAAGAATCGAGGGGTGACCCGCTTCGGGGAAAACCGGTGAAAACAGCGGTCGGCAGCTAACAGTGCCGCTCCGCGGAACCAAACTGCTGAAACATCTATGGAACAGTTTACCGTTCTCGATTACGCGTTCATTGTCGGATATATTGTCCTGTCGCTGATAATCGGTCTGCTGTTTTCATCGCGAGCCTCTGAAAATGTCGGGGAATTCTTCCTTTCGGGAAGAAAGCTCCCCTGGTGGCTTGCCGGAACCGGAATGGTGGCCACAACCTTCGCGGCCGACACGCCGCTGGCTGTGGCGGGGTTCGTTGCAAAAAACGGCATTGCCGGCAACTGGGTATGGTGGACATTCGTCTCGGGAGGCATGCTGACGGTTTTTTTCTTCGCCCGGCTCTGGCGGAGAGCGAACATTCTGACCGACCTGGAGTTCATCGAACTTCGCTACAGCGGTCGGGCGGCATCGTTTCTTCGAGGCTTCAAGGCAATCTACTTCGGCCTTTTCATCAATGCGGTCATCATTGGCTGGGTAAACCTGGCCATGTTCAAAATCATCCGTATCATGATGCCGGAACTGAACCCCGAACTCACCATCATCTCGCTCGTGGTGCTGACCACCGTGTATTCGGGACTTTCCGGGCTCTGGGGTGTATCCGTCACCGATGCCGTACAGTTCGTCATCGCGATGACAGGGTGCATTGTTCTTGCGGTACTTGCCGTTCATCACCCCTCGGTCACTGCCGCAGGCGGACTCCAGGGTGCGCTGCCTGCATGGATGTTCGATTTTTTCCCGGCAATCTCCTCATCTCCCCCTGAAAAAGGGATGGAAGGTGCGTTCGCTTTGCCATTCGCATCGTTTGCCGCAATGGCATTCGTGCAATGGTGGGCCTCCTGGTATCCCGGAGCCGAACCTGGTGGAGGCGGCTATATCGCCCAGCGCATGATGAGCGCCAAGGACGAAAAACACTCGCTTCTGGCAACACTCTGGTTCACCATCGCACATTACGCGGTAAGACCCTGGCCATGGATCATTGTCGGTCTGGCAAGTCTCGTGATGTTTCCCGACCTGCCGGCCTCACAGAAAGAGGACGGGTACGTCTACGTCATGAAAGCCATTCTTCCTGCCGGCCTCAAAGGACTGCTGGTAGCGGCATTTCTTGCCGCATACATGTCCACCCTCTCGACGCATCTCAACTGGGGAACAAGCTATCTGATCAATGATTTCTACAAACGCTTTCTCAAAACAGACGGGAACCCGAAGCATTACGTCAGGATATCGAAAGCCGTAACGGCACTGACGGCGGCTTTTTCGCTCTATATCACCTTTTTCGTTCTCGAAACCATAACCGGCGCATGGGAATTCATCATCCAGTGCGGAGCGGGAACCGGCTTCGTCCTGATCATGCGCTGGTTCTGGTGGCGCCTGAACGCCTGGAGCGAGATCACCGCCATGACAGCACCGTTCATCGCGTACGGATGGCTCGCCTCCATGACCGATATCACCTTTCCGGTCTCGCTGTTCATCATCGTGCTCTTCACCATCTCGGCAACCCTGCTGGTAACCTTTCTCACCCCCCCGACCGAGGAGAACACCCTGCGTGAGTTCTACCGCACCACAAGGGTCGGTGGCATCTTCTGGAAAAAAATTGCCGACACCATGCCGGAGGTTCAGGCCGACAAGGGTTTTGCGAGGCTTTTCGCCGACTGGCTTCTCGGCATCGTACTGGTGTATTCGGTACTGTTCGGAACGGGAAAACTGATCTTCGGCGAACCAGTGGGGGCCGCGCTCTTCTTTGCAGCCGCAGCCGTTTCCGGATGGCTTATCTACTCCGACCTGAACCGCAGGGGCTGGAACAACCTGCAATGAGATGCCGATGAAACCGACCGTACCCATGCTCATTCTCGCCTCACAATCCCCGCGACGCAAGGAACTGCTCTCGCTGACCGGCATACCTTTCACGACCATGCCGGCCGAAACGGACGAGGTGTTCGATCCGCACCTGAGCGTGGAGGAGAATGTCGCTGAAATCGCGCTCAGGAAAGCGACAGCCGCATGGAACAGGTTACCGGAAAAAAGGGAACGGCGAATCGTGATCGGAGCAGATACCGTCGTCGTCAAAGATGGCGCCGTTCTCGGCAAACCTGCAGACTACGACGACGCGGTCAGGATGCTGCAAGCACTTCAGAACAGCACACACAGGGTACATACCGGATTTGCGCTGCTCTGCGCCTCCGGCGCCATCTGTGAATGCGTGAGCACAACCGTCGAATTCGAGGAGATGGGTGAAGAGCAGATCAGGAGGTATCTCGACACCGTCAGGCCTTTCGACAAGGCGGGATCATACGGCATCCAGGATCCGATCATGGCATGCCATGTGAAGCGTATCGACGGCTGTTACTATAATGTTGTCGGGCTGCCCGTTTCCAGGCTCTGCATTGCATTGAAACGCTTGATACCCGGACTCCCCTGAACATGTGTGCTTCGTCTTCCGGCAAAGCGCACAAACCGGTGCTGGTGATCCTCGGGCCTACGGCTTCCGGGAAAACCTCTCTTGCCCTTGCGGCTGCGCAACAAATCGATGCCGAAATCATCTCGGCAGACTCCCGGCAGATTTATCGCGAGCTCACCATCGGCTCTGCCAAGCCTGCCGAAGCAGCACTCATGAGTGTACGTCACCATTTCATCAACGAGAAAACAATCGGCGAACCCTTCACCGCAGGTGATTTCGCATCGCAAGCGCATGAAAGAATCCTCGATATCCATCTGCGCGGCAAAGATGCAATTGTGGCCGGCGGCTCGACGCTTTACCTCGAAGGGCTGCTCAAAGGTTTTGCCGATCTTCCTCCGGGTGATCCTGAAATTCGCAGGGAACTCGTTGCGGAACTCGAAAAATACGGCAGCGAAAAACTTTACGAACGGCTGGTACGGCTGGACCCCCGGCAGGCCTCGACACTTGATCCCACCAAAACCCGGCGATTGATGCGCAGCCTTGAAATCATTGCGATTTCCGGGCGCACGGTTACCGAGCTGCAGCAGTTTCGAAAAAATCCGACACTGACCTTCCTCACGTATGGGCTCTCGATGCCCCGATCACAGCTTTATGAAAGAATCGACAGACGGGTTGACGAGATGATCATCTCCGGCCTGGTCGAAGAAGCTTCATATTTATATAAAAAATATTATTCTCTTCTGAAGACGGAAAAAGCCGCCGCACTGAAAACGGTAGGCTACCAGGAAATCTTCGATCATTTTGACGGCCTGACAAGCTTCGAACAGGCAGTTACGCTTATTAAACAGCATACCCGCAATTATGCAAAACGCCAGTTGACTTTTTTTAAAAATAGGCTTAATGTTAACTGGGTGGACGCTCCCGGAGACCTTGCCGCTACCGATGCACTGGCCGCGTATTGCTGCAGGACTCTTGTGGAAGCGTGATTGACCGGACATTGCGATACAACGGCAAGTTGTCCGTTTCCGGATTGAACCACGAGGCACACCGGCAGAAAACTGCCCCGCGCCCGATCAAGGCTGCAGAGAGACCCTCTCTCTTCAAGACCGAACAAGAAGTACTGCCATGAAAAACTCGGTATCGTCCCGCAAGGAGTTAACCATTCTGAAGCTCGAGGAGGAGGTGTTCGATTTCCGGCACTCCGCCTGTTTCCGGCAGGAAATTGAAGGTCTTCTCCAGCAGGAAAACAGCAGAAACCTCATCATCGATTTCTCCCAGGTCAAAGCCATCGATTCAAGCGGCATCAGCTCCATGCTCATCGCCCACCAGCTTTCGAACCAGTGCCAGGGACTCGCCATTTTCGTCTCCCTGTGCCAGCAGATCAAGGATCTTCTCAAACTTACCAATCTCGACAAGCAGCTCTATATTTTTTCGTCGATCAACGAAGTGATGACCCTTATCGAACCGGCCATGAAAAACAAGCGGGGAAACCGGGGGAAAACGCACGTTCACGTGGACGAGACGATAGACGATATCTGTGACGATATAACCTTGCTCAATGATGATGTCATTGCCGAGGAGAATCTTGTCGGGGTGGATATAACCGATGAATCGACGGAAACAGACAACCCTTTGGAGCCTGAAACGGATCAGGCAAAAAACGACTCCCCGAAAAAACGCGGACGCCCGAAAAAATGCGAAAGCGCCGGGAAGCTGAAATCCGGCAAAAAAGCCTGAAGCGGATTACCGGAAAGCTCTTTTCAGGCTCGCTCAAAAACAAGCAATGCCAACAGTTCAAGGAAGTTGCCGGAAACATCTTGCCTTAGCTGCAGTAATGAACGTTTTACGGCACGATAACCGTTCAGACAGATAACACATCCCTTCTTTCCGGAACCGTCACTCCTGCTCAACAGTCGTACAAAACGATGCATTGATTCATGGCGGAATCTTTTTTCAAGCGGAAGCTTCGGCATTTGCTGGAAAGCGCCGGCATCAACGTGGACGGAACAAATCCCTGGGATATCCGGGTCCACGATGACCGCTTCTACAAAAGGGTTCTGATGGAAGCCCATCTCGGAACAGGGGAATCGTACATGGACGGCTGGTGGGATTGCGATGCGCTCGACGAATTTTTTTACCGGGTGCTGCGCAAGGGTATAGACAAAGAGGTTTCGGGGCTCCCGCGCTTCCTCGGCTCGATCATCGGCAGAATCGTGAACCTTCAGCATGCCGGGAGGGCATTTACTGTAGGTGAAACCCATTATGACATCGGCAACGACCTTTTCGAGGCAATGCTCGACAGCCGGATGATCTACAGTTGCGCTTACTGGCCGAACGCAGACACTCTCGACGAAGCTCAGGAACATAAGCTCAGGCTTGTTTTCGACAAGCTCAGGCTTCAACCCGGCATGCACCTGCTCGACATCGGATGCGGGTGGGGCGGTGCGGCGAAATTCGCGGCTGAACGATACGGGGTGAAGGTGACCGGCATAACCGTTTCCGCGGAACAGGAAAAACTCGCCAGAGCATCCTGCGCCGGGTTTCCTGTCGATATCCGGCTCATGGACTACCGCGATCTGAGCGGAACATTCGACCGTGTCTACTCCATCGGCATGTTCGAGCATGTCGGGCATAAAAATTACCGGGACTACTTCGTAACGGTAAAGCGGTGCCTGAAACCTGATGGTCTGTTCCTCCTGCACACCATCGGCAGCAACCGCACCGGCACCAACACCGATGCCTGGACGAACCGTTACATTTTCACCAACTCGATGCTCCCTTCGGCATTCCAGATCACCGAAGCATCCGAAGGGCTGTTGATGATGGAGGACTGGCACTCTTTCGGGCATGATTACTACCTGACCCTCAAGGCCTGGAATCACAATATCGAAATCCGCCGGGCATCACTCGCAACTGCCTACGACGAACGTTTTTTCAGAATGTGGAGATACTATCTCCTCAGTGCAGCAGGCTCTTTCAGGGCGCGCCATGTGCAACTGTGGCAGGTGCTTTTTTCCGGAAACGGGGTCGAGGGAGTCTTCAGGGTACCCAGAGAACCTGACCGTATACCCTCATAGCAGGAAAAACCGATCATGACCATGCTCGTAAAGGCGTTCAGAAAACAGCTCGAATCCATTTTCGAAGCCGCGGACATACGCATAGGCGGATCAAGGGCATGGGATGTGCACATCCATCATCCTGGAGTCTACCGCAGGGCTATCCTGCAGGGAAATCTCGGCCTCGGAGAGACTTACATGCAGGGATTATGGAGCTGTCAGGCTCTTGACGAGTTTTTCTGTCGCCTGCTGCGTTCAAAGGCTAACGAGAAAGTCAGTCCGCCGGAACGGTTTATTGGAGACATCGCAGGAAAGCTGCTGAACCTGCAAACTCCTTCACGGGCATTTACCGTCGGAGAAAAACACTACAATACCGGCAACGACCTTTTCGAGGCAATGCTCGACAGCCGGATGATCTACAGTTGCGCTTACTGGCCGAACGCAGACACTCTCGACGAAGCTCAGGAACATAAGCTCAGGCTTGTTTTCGACAAGCTCAGGCTTCAACCCGGCATGCACCTGCTCGACATCGGATGCGGGTGGGGCGGTGCGGCGAAATTCGCGGCTGAACGATACGGGGTGAAGGTGACCGGCATAACCGTTTCCGCGGAACAGGAAAAACTCGCCAGAGCATCCTGCGCCGGGCTTCCTGTCGATATCCGGCTCATGGACTACCGCGATCTGAGCGGAACATTCGACCGCGTCTACTCCCTCGGCATGTTCGAGCATGTCGGTCACAAAAATTACCGGGACTACTTCGTAACGGTAAAGCGGTGCCTGAAACCCGGTGGGCTGAACCTCCTGCATACCATCGGGGGCAATATCCCCTGTTCGAGCACCGACCCCTGGATATGCCGTTACATCTTTCCCAATTCGATGATCCCCTCGGCCAGCCAGATCACCCGGGCGGCGGAAGGACTTTTTATGCTTGAAGACTGGCACTCTTTCGGACACGATTATTACCTGACCCTGAAAGCATGGTACCGGAACATGGAGGCAGGATGGGAAGTTCTCGGCAACCGTTATTCCGAAACGTTTCACCGTATGTGGTGCTACTATCTCCTGAGCTGTGCGGGGGCCTTCAGGTCACGCTTCCTTCAGCTGTGGCAGGTGCTCTTCTCAGGAGAAGGCATTACCGGAACCTGCCGGGTACCGCACTGAAAGAGAACCGGAAGCGCAGAAGGTCGTGTCATGGATACAGCAGCACGTCACGGTTGGCTGAAACGAAAAGCCGCACCTCGTCTCGTGATGCCTCGGTAATCGTATCGATAGACGCCTGCTGCAGAATCATCTGTCTGAAACGGTCGGTTCCTGCAAGCCTGTCGAAAAAAGCTTTTCCTTTTTCAAGGGCAAACTGCTGCGGATATCTCCCCTGCAGGGAGAGCAGCATTGCAACGGCAACCCTGAATGGATCGAACACCCTGCGATCGGTCACCACAATCCGGACACCGGCACACCGCTCTCCCTTATACTTGCCGGATACGGGAATGAATGCAACCGGGCGGAACAGCACCCCCTGAAGACGGTATGAAGCAAGAAGGGATGCAAGTTCACCGGCATCGATAAAGGGAGCGCCGAACTGCAGAAACGGGGCCTCGGTACCCCTCCCTTCGCTGACGGCGGTCGCTTCGAGAAAAACCGTTGCCGGATAGACCATGGCCGTCTCGATATTCCTGATATTCGGAGACGGCGATGTAAAGGTAAATCCCGGCAGTTCATCGCCGAAACGGTCGCGCCGGTACCCCTCCATCCGCACTACCCGGAGATCAAGTTGCCGGAAATGGTTTTTTTTCAGCAGCATGGCGATCTCGCCGACTGTCATGGCATGCAGGAACGGCACCTCGACAGCCCCGACAAACGACTCAAACCCTTTGTGCAGCATGAACCCCGAAGCCGGAAGAGGTGAAACCGGGTTGGGCCGGTCGAGCACCATGAACGGCCGCCCAGCCTCCTGGCAGGCTTCCATGGCGAGCCTCATGGTTGAAATATAGGTATAACAGCGGGCTCCGATATCCTGCAGATCGAAAAGAACCACATCCACCGTTTTCAGGAGTGCAACATCGGGTTTTTTCGACGATCCGTAAAGGGAATAAACCGGCAAACCCTCTTCCGTGATTGTTCCTCCCGTTTTTTTCCCGGCCTCGACATTCACGGCAAAGCCGTGTTCCGGAGCCATAAGAAATTTCAGGGCGATCCCGTTTCGAAGCAGTATGCCATAGTTGCTCTGCCCCGAGGCGGCAAGCCCTGCGGCATTGGTAATCAGGGCGACTTTTTTCCCGCGAAGCTCACGGCAATCCGAATCATCGAGTACATCGATACCGCTCCTGAAAACCACGGCTTCGGCAGATCCCGAGCAAAAAAAACAGAAAAGCTGAAGCAGAAAAAAAATCCCGGACACTTTCATGATCAATCAAAAAAAAGAGTTGTGAAACAGGGCCGCCTTCCTGAAAGGTAACGCTTTCTCCAGAAACATAACGGTGAGGGAAATGCAATGAACACTTCCTGGCCGGCTGCGGAATGACTGATTTTGCATGACCGATTTTTTTTGCATGATACCGTAAAAAATACCATCATTTACATGCCTTGATCTGCCAAATCGGAACGCCGCAGGAGAACGGCATGCCTGAACCGGCTCCTGCCGCCGATGATGAATGATTTTTCCGGATTCAAATGATAAAAGCCTTTTTCAAGTTCACACTCCTGCTGTTCCTTTCCGGAAGCGCTTTTGCCGGCCTTGTGTTCCTGAGCCTCGGTTACGTGGTTTCATTGCCTGCCTGCGAACCAAGGAAAGCCGATGTGATTATCGTACTTGGGGGAGACAACGGACTGAGGGTGGAAAAAGGCGCCGAAATCTACAATGCGGGCTTCGCTCCGCACGTGCTGCTTACCGGTATCGACGCACAATTCTACCGGCCGGGGCATCCTAACTGGCGTGAACGCCGTATACGGGAACTTGGTGTGCCGAAAAAGGCCATCAAGGTCGATACCGAATCCGAAACCACCTGGGAAGAAGCCGTCAATGCAGCGGAAACCATGCAGAAAAAAGGGTGGAAAAGCGCCATTGTCGTCAGTGATCCACCGCATATGCTCAGGGTTCACCAGACGTGGAACAAGGTATTCGAAGGATCATCGAAAACAATCACTCTCGTATCGACAAAGCCTGCCTGGTGGAACCCGCTGCTCTGGTGGAAAAACAAAACCAGCTACCGCTTCGTCATCAGCGAGATCAAGAAAAACGCCTACTACTACGCCGTCTACCTCTGACACCTGATACCCATGACCGGAAAACAGGTTTGAACCCGTCTCACTCTCCATAATTCCTCCCGATCTCCCTGAACGACGAGACGATCTGACGAATGTCGTCAACCTCCAGTTCGTTAAACAACTTGTCAAGAAAGTACAATCGCGCAAATCCGCTCTGCAGGGGAAGAAAATTACTCAACAGATTTGCTCCGCCTGTCCTGATGACAAGGTCGAGCGGTGTTTTCACCTGGAGACCATTCAACAGGACGGCGTGTTTTGCCGCATGGGAAACCTCTTCGAGCGGATTGTATGCCGCACAAAGATTGATTCTGCCCGCCGTTTTTGATGCCGTCATCCCCGTCAGCGCTTCCAGGGCATCGCGCAAATAACCGGGCACGATCTCCATATTCCCGACAGCCACGACTTTCAGACCAAAGGATTCCGCAATACCGGGCAGTAATGCATCACAAAAGTGAGCCTCGGCACGGCAAAACGCATCTACCTCTTCCCTGCTTCTTTTGAAATTCTGCTCACTTGACAGATAAATGCTGATTTCATGAATCCCCTCTTCAAGAAGGCTGACAACAATTTTCTGCAGAAGAACAACCGCCTGCATGTATGCGTCCGCCAGAGAAACATGATTTATCCGCGCCCAGCGACGCGTCCCGTCGGGAATGATACCGGCATGGTTTGGGGAGAGCGTGCCGGGATGGAACGACTTCAGGTCGCAGGGTTTCACGATGTGCGGCTCCACTCTTCAAAACATACCGCCTGGTCAACGCAATCACAAAAGGAAGCATGCTGCTCCTGAAACATGAACCCGTCATATGCAGCAAGAGGATGCACGACATACCGTTCCCTGATTACGGAATCATGCGAAAAGCAAACAGAAAAAAGCTCAGGATGCCGCACCCTGTCACCGATACGATGTAATTTTTCCAAAACCGAAGCATTGGAACACCACTTTTCACACAAACCGACCAAATCGAGGAGCTCTCTTTTTTTGGTAAACCACAAATCCGAAGCATCATATCGAACATTGACAGGACAACTGCCGATCGTCCCGCCTTTTTGCACGACATTGAAAAGCATCGAGTACAAAAACCCGAAACCGTCGGTTTCGTCAAAGTATCCGGTCATCGAAACATCCATGACTCTCAGTCCGCAAGCCACGTCGGGAAGATTCACCCCTCCTGCAAACCTCACAAGACCTGCCGCAAACCTGTTTGCCGAAACCTTGCAACCCGGAAGTCCGGAAAGATCGCCATGCCATCTGTTCCCGATAACCAGGGTAACGCCGTTCTGCTTTTTATACTCGATCATGCCAGGAATATCTTTCGGATCGTGGGCTCCGTCTGCGTCAAGCGTGATGACAGACCGGTACCCTTTTTGGCGAGCTACGCGAAACCCTTCCTGCAATGCATGACCGACACCTTTATGTTCCTGAACGACGGCAAACCGGACATGCTCCATTTCAGGGATATGCGCCGAACCATCGCTGCTCCCGTCATCGACCACCATGATATCGGTATCGAGCAGGCGGCATTCGTTCAGCACCTGACCCAACCGCTTGCGGCAATTATGGCATGGAATGAGGATAAGGGAGTCATCCATAATGTCTATGCTCTGCTTGAATGGGCCGGCACAGGGAACGGAAAACACCGGCAGGAGCTATTCGGTCAAACCGGTCATTCCTCAATGGATCGGCCGCCAGCCGGGCACCGTTGCGGCATTCATCGGCTCTAAAGCAATCGGATTCGCCCTCTGTTCGGTTGACTTCCACCTGATCCGCCACTCTTCCCAACGCAAATACCGGTTCCCGGAATTGCAGAAAAGGCCGCTTCCTGCGCATTGCCTTTGAACCTCGGGGAGTACGGACTTTCCTTACGGGGGAAAACCTTGAGAACCCCTCAAAAAAATCCCGTTTCCGGAACGGTGCCCGGAGTATCTTTCCGAGCATTCTTGATTTCGTCAGCCAGATGATCCGGGGTGAAGGCTCATGAGCGGAAAGCATCCGCTCCACAAGAAATGTCGTTACGGTTTCCACATCGTCGGCCATCACATTGAAAAACTTCCGTTTTTTCAGGCTTTCCGGCGAACTGTCGCCTGCCGTCATGCGTAAAAGATCGGTCACCACCATACCGGGGCTGAGCGTGCCGATCTGCACACCCGAGACAAACGCGCTTCACGGGAAAAAGAGCGGGTAAAATAGGTCAGCGCGCGTTTCGTGGTGCCGTACACACTCATCCCGTCGAGCATGAATCCGTCGCTTCCAAGTCCTTCCATGTTGAAGATCTTGCCTCACCCCGCTTGCGCATTTCAAGAAAGGAAATGATGGTCCCGTGCACAACGCCACCGATGTTGGTGTGCAGCACCCGTTCAATGACTGCCTCATCGAGTTCCCATGCACTTCTGATCTCGTGACCGACACCTGCGTTGTTGACCCAGATATCGACAGCGCCGAAATGGACGAGAGCCTCCCGGTGCAGGAGAACCACCCCTTCGCGCCCGCTGACGTCGGCTGCGACTCCCCGAACCTTTTCGCCATAAGGATGCAGCCGTTCGACTGCCTCGGCAGTGGTTGAAGCGGATCTCCCATTCACGAGGACACGGCATCCGCAGGAAAGAAACTGCCCGGCAAGCCCGAAACCGATACCTCTCGAACTTCCGGTTATGACAACGGTTTTGCTCATGGTCACAGTAGAGATGTTTACCCCCCTGAGGAAAAACGGTCTCGACGCACGACAGCGTCCTCCCGGAGGGTTGCATCAGGTGTCTTGATCACGACGGCACGAACATTCCGGAGTAGGACCCTCATGGCGCAGTTCATCCGATCTGGCGGTTGAAACCCGTCCGGTTTTTCCCCGGAACGGCATCCAGAACCGGTGTATCGCCCTGACCGATTCGGCAACGGCATCCCGGCACCGGTACCACTGTTCCGTTTCAATCTCACCCTCACCCCCAATGCCGGCAAGCATGAAAACAGGTGCAAAGGCGGAAAACTCCGTATCCTCTTCGAACAGCGGCTGCCAGGTTTCCCGAACCGGTTCCATGCCGATGAGAAACCCCTTTGCCCAGTTCCCCGCCGCAACTCTCTCTTCGGCAGGATCAGCAAACGAACACCGTCTGAACAGCGGCTGATAGCTTGCCGGGTCGCACAGCAGCACGCTTTCAACAAGCTGCTTGTAACGCACCATGATCGAAAGCACGCGCTGCATCTGCTCCATCGAGCCCAACTCCGGAGCCGCCTCCTCTTCAGGCCCCCAGACAAGCGGCTGCCACTGTTCAGGCTCCAGCGTTTCAGGTCCTGAGGCGAGCGCCGCAAAAAAACCGTCGAGCATGTCAAGATCCATGGCGGTGCGGGATGCTCCGCCCGAAAGCAGGAAATCCTCGAGTTCATTGAGTTCAGCGCTTGAAACCGGTTTACAGATATGGTCGTTCATGACGGTATGGGTGCTCTGGTCATTGAAAAAAATTCCCTGACCGCATTTCTCATCCTTGATCCAAGCGGGACAAGACGTTGCGTACCGGCAGGTTTGGATCGGGAAACCCGGAAAGCTCGCAAATGAGAAAATGGAGCGGGCCGTTCAGGAGATATGCCGCCTTCATCCATCCCGGCACATGAATACAGTCGAGACCCGGAAGGCCTGAGTATCCGGCCGTCGCGATATTGCGGAAATGGAAATAATGGTAAGCGAGAATTTCCGAACCGAAAAGCAGTGCCCAGTAAAGCAACGCAAAAAACAGCATTTTAACGGCCATTGTCCTGCCCGGAATCAATCTTACCCAGTAGGAATACATGAGGTACACTCCGAAAAGTCCTACTGCCCAGGCAAAAAGCGGATAGATGGTATAGCCTCCGACAAGCAGCATATCGCGATTGTAGCCATACTGACCTTTTGCGATGAAATACCAGCACCCGGCGACAAGAGATGCCGCCAGAAGGTGATTGATGGCCCTTCGCCTCGAGGTAAGAAACAGGTAGGGATAGAGCAGAATGTAAACCGCCACCATCACCAGGTCGGCATGCAAACGGCTGAACCCGAGTGAAAGAAGCACGGCGACGCAAATAACCTTGTCTGATACCATGACGATTTTGCTGAACGGAAGAAGGCTCGGCGTTGAAATACTCATCTGCTTGAATCAGCCTGTTGTCCTGAAAGAAAGCCCTGAAGAAAAGATATTGAAGTTACTACTCCGGAACGAGAAAACAGCCTGATTTCAGCCGATTTTCAACAATGCCGGGATGCAATTGCAGCGAAACCAGCAAGCACGTCACGCGCAAAGGGCGTTTCCCGAACGCCCGACAGAAGAGCCGCAGTCTCATCCCCGGCCCCACTGCCGTGAATCTTTCTCCTGGCCGTGATATATGCGTTCATGACCGGAACCGTATACTCCGGATGAAACTGTACTCCCCATGCACACGTTCCTATACGGAAAGCATGATGCGGTTCATGCTCGTTACGGGCCAGACAGACTGCGCCCGGAGGCAGCTCAAGCACCGATTGCTCATGAATGGCATGGGCATGAAACAAGCGGGGAATCGCTCCGAAAAGAGGATCACTGCCGGCTTCCGGCGTTACCGAAATCGAAACCGTTCCTATCTCGAGGCCACGCGGGTTGTATCCCGCCACTCCGTCGAGAGCCCTTCCGAGAAGCTGATGGCCGTAACAGATACCGAAGAATGGCACGCTTTTCCGGACAAGCAGGCAAATCCACGCCTCGATGGCCAGACTCCATGCTGAATTATCGGTAACCATGGCGTGCGAACCGCTGACGATCACCCCGCAGCAGGATGACGGTTCGGGAAGCGGCTGGCCGGCACAGGCATGAACCACATGAACCTGAAGGCCGCAATTCCCGGTTACTGCCGCTATCCAGTCTTCAAAATCTCCGAAAGCCTTGAGCGTGGACGCATGGGTACTCCCCGCCTTGATGATGCAAAGCTTTTTCATACCTGTTATCATATGACCATGGTCGAAATAACGCTGAAGCTATCATTTTTCTTCGCCGATTGCAATACGATAAGCATGCGGGATGTTATTTTTGTACTATAACCCGGAACGGCCATATTTCCCTCGAAAAAAAACGATGACGACACCATTTCCCGGCATGGCAACAATTGAAAAGCCTGGTCATTCAGCCGAACGGCTTGCCGGTACGGTTGAGCGGATAACGTTCCATAACGGGGAAACCGGATTTTCGGTGTTGAAAATCCGGGTGAAAGACAGCAGGGATGCGGTAACGGTTGTCGGCTCGTCACCGCCAATTTCGCCGGGAGAGTTCGTGGAGTGCACGGGAAGCTGGCAGAACAACCGGCAGCACGGCCTGCAGTTCAAGGCAGATGCAATTACCGTGGTTGCTCCCACCACCTCCTCAGGTATCGAGAAATATCTTGCTTCCGGCATGGTCAGAGGAATCGGGGCTTTCTATGCAAAAAAACTCGTCAGGAAATTCGGAACCGGAGTACTCGACATTCTCGACAACGACCCGGAAAAACTGCTCGATGTCCCCGGCATCGGGCGGAAACGGCTTGAAATCATCACGAAATCCTGGGAGGAGCAGAAAGCGGTCCGGGAGATCATGGTATTCCTTCAGTCACATGGAGTGGGCATTTCACGAGCATATCGGATTTACAAAACCTACCGCAACGAAGCCATCAGCAAGGTTTCCGAAAATCCCTACCGCCTCTCGCTCGATATTGACGGCATAGGATTTCTCACCGCCGATACGATCGCCACAAAACTCGGCATCGCGCATGATTCGCTTATCCGGGCGGAAGCAGGCGTCCGGCATGCATTGCAGGAACTTGCCGCCGGAGGTCACTGTGCCGTACCCAAAGAGAGGCTCGTTCGCGATGCCGCATCTCTTCTCGGCATAGCCGAACCGATTGTCGAGGAAGCAATCGCCCTTGAAACCGGCAAATTCAATCTCGTTTGCGAGATCATGGACAGCACCGAGGTCTATTATCTCGCTCCATTGCACCGGGCTGAGGAACGAACCGCCGCCGCCATGACCGGGCTTTTGAAAGGAGTGCTCCCATGGAAAGGAATCAATCCGGAACAGGCGATACGACAGGTGGAAAAAGAGACCGGCCTCACCCTTTCTTCGTCGCAGAAGAAAGCACTTGTGCTTGTGCTGGCAAACAAGGTCTCGGTCATTACCGGCGGTCCCGGCGTCGGCAAAACCACCCTGGTCAACGCCATTCTCCGGATTGTCGGAAAAAAAACCGCAAAAACCATACTTTGCGCCCCGACTGGCCGGGCTGCGAAAAGGTTGTCGGAATCAACAGGTAAGGAAGCCAAAACCATCCATCGCCTGCTGGAGTTCGATCCTGTTTCCGGCGGCTTCAAGCGCGGTCCCGGAAATCCGCTCGAAGCGGACCTGGTGGTTGTCGATGAAACCTCGATGGTCGATATCATCCTCATGAGCCGGCTGCTGTCGGCAATTCCCGGAAAAGCAGCCCTGCTGCTGGTCGGCGATGCCGATCAGCTCCCCTCGGTAGGCCCCGGAGCGGTACTCACCGATATCATCGCATCCGGAGCCGTTCCGGTCGTCACGCTTACGGAAATTTTCAGGCAGGCCGCCCGATCGCAGATCATCGTCAATGCGCACCGCATCAACAAGGGTGAAATCCCCGTGAATGCCAAAACTGAAGAGTTGTCGGACTTCTATATCGTCAGGGCATCGACGCCCGAAGAGATACACCGGAAGCTGATGCAGATGGTAACCGAACGCATCCCCGCACGCTTCGGGCTGCATCCGGTCAGGGATATACAGGTGCTGACGCCTATGAACCGGGGAGGACTCGGTTCGCGTGCTCTGAACGTCGAACTGCAGAAAGCCCTCAACGGCAACTCGGAACCGAAGGCAACTCGTTTCGGCTCCGTTTTTTCGCCTGGCGACAAGGTCATTCAGATGGTGAACAATTACGACAAGGAAATTTTCAACGGCGATATCGGCATGATCACCTCGATCAATATGGAAGATGGGGAACTGGTTGTCGATTTCGACCGGAGACCCGTACGGTACGAGTTCGCGGAACTGGACGAACTCGGGCTTGCCTATGCGACAAGCATTCACAAAAGCCAGGGCTCGGAATACCAGGCCGTAGTGATACCACTCGGTATGCAGCACTTCACCCTGCTCGAAAGAAACCTGATCTACACTGCGGTGACAAGAGGCAAAAAGCTGGTGGTCATTATCGCCGAGCCCAGAGCCCTGGCCACAGCCGTCAGGACCCGAAAATCGGGGCACAGGATGACCACGCTCGGAGCAAAACTTGCCGAAACCGTCATGAAACCCGAAAAGCAGCGTTCGGTACCATAGCTCTCCCTTTTTTGCTATATTTGGCGCATGGAATACCGTTTCAACCCTTTTTCCGCAAGATGCCATTCTTCATGCTCCTGATTGCATCCGGATTGATGGCCTGTATCTCATGAAACATCATTCGCTCATTTTTCTGACAGGATTCAGCGGTTCGGGCAAATCAACCATCGGACCGCTGCTGGCCAATTCGCTCGGATACGAGTTCATCGACCTCGACCAGGCAATCGAGAAAGAGGCGGGCAAATCCATCACAAAAATTTTCACTGAAGAGGGCGAAGCTTTTTTCAGGACGCTTGAACTGAAGCTGCTGCGGCGGCTTGCAGGAAAGGAGGAGATGGTGGTCTCACTTGGAGGGGGCGTGCTTGAAAATGACGACTGTTTCAGTCTCGTAAGGCAAAACGGCACACTCGTCTACCTGAAATCCACTCCGAGAGCGCTCGCCAGAAGGCTCTGCCATAAAACCGACCGGCCGCTGCTCAGGGGAAAAAACGGGACAAGGCTTACGCGCGAAGAGATCGAGACAAAAATATCCGGCATTCTCGAAAAACGCGAACCGCGATACCTCTCTGCCGATCTTACCGTGCAGACCGACATCAAACGCATCGGCTCGACAGTCGAAGAGCTGACCAGAAAAATAAACCGCCTTGTCCGGCAGGCTGGACAAGGCGGGCATAAACCCTAACCAGACAACCATTCGATACATTGTGAGCAGCACCATCATCGTAAAAACACCGGTACTTTCAGGAGCTGGAGAACTCTACAGGAAACAGAAGCTTGCACTGAAAACCGTGGTGCTTTTCGACGAAAACACCCGCAGGCTTTTCCGGGATCAGGTCATGGCAACCCTTGAAAGCGAAGGGTTCCGCCTGCTCGATCTGACGGTGCCGGCAAGGGAAACCTCGAAAAGCTTCAGTTCAGCCTATCGCCTTTACGGCACGATGATAGCGGCAGGTGTTGACCGGAGCTGGAACCTTCTTGCCGTGGGCGGGGGCGTGGTCGGCGACCTCGGCGGTTTCCTTGCGGCAAGCTACTATCGTGGCATTCCTGTCGTACAGTGCCCTACAACGCTTCTGGCGATGACCGACAGCGCCATCGGCGGCAAGGTCGCCATCAACCATCCGCTCGGCAAGAACCTCATCGGGTTCTTCCATATGCCGCACATGGTGCTGATCGACCCGTCATTTCTCGGAACGTTGCCCCTGCGGGAGGTGTTCGGCGGCATGGCTGAGGTGGTCAAGTACGGCTTCATAGCCGACAGGAAGTTCCTGCTCTGGCTCGAAACGCATTTCGACCGGATAACAGCTCTCGAGGAACCCTTCATCAGCGAAGCGATCCGGCGCAGCGCCTTCATCAAGGCAGATGTCGTGGAAAAGGATTTCAGGGAACTATCGGGGCTCAGGGCTACGCTCAATTTCGGACACACCTTTGCCCACGGCCTTGAAAAGCTGGCTGAATACCGCCATATCCGCCACGGTGAAGCTGTCACGATCGGCATGGGCTGCGCCCTGTGTCTGTCGCACAATCTCGGCTACCTCTCTGAGGACGACATGCGCTCCGGTCTCGAATTGCTCTCCCGCTTCCGCTTTCCCAGGGGACTCCTCAAACGCCGCTTTCTTATGCACAGCCCGGAGGCCCTGCTTGAAAACATGTTCTCCGACAAGAAGAAACTCGACAGCAAACTGCGCTTCGTGCTGCTGAAAAAACCCGGAGAGGCCTTTCTTCTGGATGAGAATGTCGATGACCGCGAGGTGCTGAAGGCAGTAGAGGATGCCCGCAGGTTCTTCTCTAAAGGGAACGTGAATTAAGCTGGTACAGAGCGTGCGCACCCCTGGCGACGGCATGCTCGACCAGAAGCGGCGAGACCTGGAGCAGCGGCGCGATCGAGGACGCGTTGCCGCCGGTGGCCATCACCGCGGGCGCTTCCTCGCCACGCTGAAGAAGAGTCCGCATGATCCGTGCAGTAAGCCCGTCGATCTCCGCTATGCACCCCCAGAATATCCCGTTTCTGATACATTCGGCAGTTGAACGGCCGAGAAGCTCCTCCGGCGGCGCAATCGAAACTAACGGCAGCTGCGCGGTCCGCTCATGCAGTGAACGTGCCCTGAGATCGAGACCCGGCATGATGAATCCACCCAGGTAGACTCCGGAACCTTCGAGCACGTCGAAGGTTATTGCCGTACCGATATCGAGGGCTATGAAAGCTCTTCCGGGAAAGAGTTCCCTGCCGGCGGCGCAAAGCGCGATCCTGTCGGCACCGAACGATTCCGGCGACTCGTACTGCAGAAGAAACGGCAGATCCAGACGCGAGCTTACCTGCATCACGGTTCCGGGGAGCAGTTGCGCAAGCAAAGCGGCAACGGGTGCAGAAATCCCCGGCACCACGCTGCAGAGCACGGCGTCCCGCATGCCGGGATATGCGGCCCACAAGGGATTAAGCAACTCCTTCAGCTGATCGGGAACAAGAAGGCGGTCCGTGGAAATCGTAACGGTATCAGCAACAAGTCCGTCGAAAAAAACAGCAAAGGTGGTTGTGGTGTTACCGACTTCAACCACCAGCACCGCAGGCGCTTTTCCGGAGTGGAGCATATCCTATGGAGATGAAATCAGGGTCGTTTGACCGAAACGCCGGTTCTCTTCGACAGCTCGGCAAGAAAAGTTTCAAAACCCTGAAGGTTTCTGGTCACGAAAAGCGAATCCTTCACCCTGGCCTTTCCGGCAACAATGAAAATCTTCGGCGGGGGGTTGTAGGTGACCGGCTCCTGGTAAATTGCGCTGATCCCGCTGAGTGGAAGTTTGCTCTCGCGGCCCTTACGATCAAGATACAACAGCTCCTTGTCCGTGATCCTGATGGAATCTCCGTCCTGGCCGTGTTCGCCGACAAACCGGGTATTATAGTAGTTGGGGCCACCAAGCGCAATGGTGGTGAGTACGATGAGAAGGGTTGTTTTCCACAGACAGCCGAGATCGACGCCATATGAAAATTTGCCATACCTGAAAAAAACCGCCCATCCCATTCCGAGAAACAGCATGCCGAGCATCCATGTGACAACGTAATAGGAGTCCATCCACCAGGACGGGTATATCATCGGATAACGGAATACCTCGGGCATAGAACTGTCGCTTGGTTTTTGGATGACGGGTAACAGGATGTTAAAAATAAGGCTTAACTTTACGATTACAAGAAAATATTTTCAGCCAACACGCTCACTCTCTTCCCCATGAAATCGTACCACAAGGAACTCTGGATGCAGGTGCCCTCAAGAATGGACTTCGTCAACATTACCGGCGAAGTTGAACAAGCTCTTCAGGAGAGCGGCATCCGGGAGGGGCTCTGCCTGGTGAACGCCATGCACATCACCGCCTCGGTGTTCATCAACGACGACGAGCCCGGACTGCACAACGACTACAAACGGTGGCTCGAGGAGCTGGCTCCGCACGAGCCCATCAGCCGCTACCGACACAACATGACCGGCGAGGACAACGGCGACGCGCACCACAAGCGGCAGATCATGGGACGCGAGGTAGTTATTGCCGTCACGAAAGGCAGACTGCATTTCGGGGCCTGGGAGCAGGTATTCTACGGGGAGTTCGACGGCATGCGCAAGAAACGGGTGCTGGTGAAGATTATCGGCGAATGAGACAGAAAACAGAAAGAGCTGCCGGAAGCGGCAGCTCTTTCTGTTGATGACAGTCTGGATGCAATTCATCCGGCGAAAACCGCCATTAGTGCTCGAAAAGCATTTCCGAGTAGGTCGGCAGCTGCCAGCGGCTGCGATCAACCATCAGTTCGAGCTTGTCTGCAACTTCGCGGACTTCGTTCATGAGCGGAAGCAGCTCGTCGGCACAGTAATCGGCCTTACCGAATTCACTCTCGATCGTTTCGAGCTTCTCGACCGCTTCGTCGAGTTCGGCGGTAAGATCGATGAGCTTCGAAAGGTTTTCGGCAAGGTTTTTCAGATGGTTTGCCTGGCTTGTGAGCGCAGCGTCGGAAAGGCCGATGGCCTCGGCTGCGGCAAGCAGGTTGTTGAACGAACTGCCGATATCACCCTGGTATTCCGAAACATCAGGGATGACGAGGGTTTTCAGCATAAGCTGCAGGGTACGGGCTTCGATGTCGATACCTTTGACATAACGCTCAAGCCGGATGTTCAGACGCGACTCGATCTCCTGCTCGCTCAGCACGCCATACTTGACGAACATGGACCTGACGTCGGCTTTCTCGAGGGTACGGAGCGCCTGCGGGGTATTTTTCAGGTTCGGGAGACCTCTCTCTTTGGCTGCCTGCTGGAGCGCTTCGCTGTAGTTGTCGCCCGGGTAGCGGATTGCCTTGGTAGCGGTAATGCCTTCGCGGATCGCTTCGAGAACTGCGGAATCGCGATCCTTGCCTCCGGCGATCTTCGCTTCGATAGCATCGGCAAAATCATCGATAGCTTCAGCCATGAGCGTGTTGAGCACCATGTTCGGCACCGAAGGAGACTGCGAGGAGCCTACGGCACGGAACTCGAACTTGTTGCCGGTAAAGGCGAACGGGGAGGTACGGTTACGGTCGGTGTAGTCCTTGTTGAGCACCGGAACCTGCGAAAGACCGAGGTTCAGCACCTGCTTTTCGGTTTTCAGGTCAACCTTGCCGCTTTCGATGGCGTCGAGAACGGTTTCGAGCAGTTCGCCGAGGAAAACGGTCACGACAGCCGGAGGAGCTTCGTTCGCACCGAGACGGTGGTCGTTGCCGATGCTGGCGATCGACATTCTCAGCACATCGGCTCTCCTGTAGACGCCTTTGAGAACCGCCACGAGGAACACGAGGAACTGGATGTTCTCGGTCGGGGTGTCACCCGGATCGAGCAGGTTGATGCCGGTGTTGGTGCCGATCGACCAGTTGTTATGCTTGCCTGAACCGTTGATGCCGGCAAACGGTTTTTCAAACATCAGAAGCGCGAACCCTTTCTTGTCGGCAACCTTCCGCATCACTTCCATCGTCAGCAGATTGTGATCGGCGGCCACATTGGCCTCTTCGAAAATCGGAGCGATTTCAAACTGGTGCGGAGCGACCTCGTTATGACGGGTTTTTGCGGGAATACCAAGCAGGTAGAGCTCATGCTCGACATCCTGCATGAATTCAAGCACACGGTCGGGAATTGAGCCGAAGTAGTGGTCCTCGAGCTGTTGCCCTTTCGGCGGAAGCGCACCGAGCAGTGTCCGGCCGCACATGACCAGATCGGGACGTTCGGAATAGAACTTCTTGTCGATGAGGAAGTACTCCTGCTCACAGCCTGCATTGGTTTTCACTCGCGAAACGCCGGTGACGCCAAGCACTTCAAGGAGGCGGATGGCCGATTTGCTGACGGCATCCATCGAACGAAGCAGCGGAGTTTTCGAGTCGAGCGCTTCGCCGTGGTAGGAAATGAACACGGTCGGAATGCAGAGAGTAAAATCCTTGCCGCCTTTCATGAGAAACGCCGGACTCGACGGATCCCATGCAGTATAGCCGCGGGCCTCGAAAGTGGTTCTCATGCCGCCGGACGGGAAGCTCGAAGCATCGGGCTCGCCCTGGATAAGCTGCTCGCCGGAGAAACGCTCGATCGGTGTGCCGTCACGGTCGATCGAAAGAAAGGCATCGTGCTTTTCAGCCGTCGAACCGGTCATGGGCTGGAACCAGTGGGTATAATGGGTCGCGCCATGCTCCATCGCCCACTCTTTCATGCCGTGAGCAACGACACCGGCGATCTCGTCGGTAATTTTCTTGCCTGCCCTGATGGTATCCTGCAGGGCCTGGAACACCTCTTTCGGGAGTCTTGCTCGCATGGCCTTCTGGTCGAAGGTCATGGCTCCAAAGTACGTCGAAACGGGAACTTTACTATCCATGTTAAACAGATCCTCCTTGTTTTATTATGCTTTTTTAGCTTCTGTCCGTAATTAAAGAATCAAATATTATACTTTTCTTGATTTTTTTTCATCAAAAGTGATCAAAACCTGCCTGTCCTGAAGATTTTTCCGCACAATCTCCGCACTGATCTTCTTGTTCCGCTTCAGTTGCGAGAGCACAAAACTCGTGTTGGTTTCCAGGACACCCGGCCAGCTCTGGATTCGGGAGAGGAATTTTTCAAGCGAAGAGGTGTTGTGCGTCATGACTTTCAGGATATGCGATCCCTCCCCGGTGACGGAAAAGCACTCCATGATCTCGTCCTCTTTCATCACATGCTCCATGAAGGACTTGTAATGCTTTGAAGAATCGATCCTGACCCGCACGAACGCCTGGATATCGAAACCCAGTGTGCGCTCGTCAACCTCCATGGTGAAACCACGGATAATGCCATTTTTCTGCAGCTTGTCGAGCCGCTCGCTGACGGAGGGAATCGACAGGCCAACCACTTCGGCAAGCTCACTCAGACGTATCCTGCCGTTTTCTCCAAGGGATTCGATAATCTTGAGATCGATGAGATCAAGGTGTCCGGACATAACAGAACTGTTTTTATTTCACTTTTGTAAGAAATTACACAAAAACAGGAAGCAAAAAAACTTTTTTCTAAAAAAATCACTCCGAAGCAACATTTTTCCTAAAAAAATTAGGGATTCGCATCCGTCGTCATGTTGTGGCAAAACAGAAAGGGGCAGGTATTTTATCTTCTTGTCATATTTTGTTACAATATACAGAGCAATGGCGATCTCCCTTGCTGTAATTTGATTTTTTCCGTCATGACAGGCGAACAGAACGATTCCCGCAAACTTCCTGAAAACATATCCTCAAAGCCGGTTGAAAAAACCGGTTTTCCGCCCCTTCCGCCGAAGGTTGCCATGGAAGACCTTCGCTTTATCGTCAAGGAGTCCATCGAGCTTGGAGGAAGGTTCGTCACGGAACTTGACCGACTGCTCTCGGAACTGAGGAAATAAGCGCATTACCTGCGCTTTTTCAACGACATAACAGCCCTTTCTTTATCGAAAGACTAATGTTTATATTTGGCCTTTAAGCCTCTGTGCCCTCAGTATTAACCATTAACGACATAACAATCTCAATACGGTGAAAACAGCAATCTTTGGTGCAGGAGTAGCAGGACTGAGCGCAGCCATCGAACTGGTGGACCGCGGCCATACCGTTGAACTGTACGAAAAACGCAAGGTGCTCGGCGGAAAGGTTTCCGTATGGAAAGACAGCGACGGCGATTCGGTCGAATCAGGACTGCACATCGTTTTCGGCGGATACGAGCAGCTCCAGCAGTACCTGAAAAGAGTCGGTGCCGGAGAGAACTATCTCTGGAAGGGACATTCTCTCATCTATGCTGAACCCGACGGCAAGCAGTCCTTCTTCAGGAAAGCCAACCTGCCAAGCCCCTGGGCGGAAGTGGTAGGCGGAATGCAGGCCGATTTCCTCACCATGTGGGACAAGCTTTCCCTCATCAGGGGGCTCTACCCTGCGCTTGCAGGAAACGAGGAATATTTCCGGAGCCAGGACCACATGACCTACTCGGAGTGGCACCGGCTCAGGGGTGCTTCGGAACATTCGCTCCAGAAACTCTGGCGGGCCATCGCACTGGCAATGAACTTCATCGAGCCGAACGTCATCAGCGCACGACCGATGATTACCATATTCAAGTATTTCGGGACCGACTACGCCGCCACGAAGTTCGCCTTCTTCCGCAAGAATCCCGGCGACTCGATGATTGAGCCCATGCGGCAGTATATTCAGAGCAAGGGAGGCAAAATCTTCATCGATGCCAGGCTGAACCGGTTCGAACTGAACAGCGACGAAACCGTCAAATGCGCCGTACTGCAGGACGGTCATCAGATCCAGGCGGACGCCTACATTTCGGCAATGCCGGTGCACAACATCAAGAACATCGTGCCGGGCGAATGGCTGGCGCACGAATACTTCCGGAACCTGCATGAGTTCGTCGGCAGCCCGGTAGCGAACTGCCAGCTCTGGTTCGACCGAAGGATCACCTCGACGGACAACCTCATGTTCTCGCAGGGTACCACCTTCGCTACCTTTGCCGACGTCTCGATCACCTGTCCCGATGACTTCCAGAAGGGCATGGGCACCGCAAACGGCGGCAGCGTGATGAGCATGGTGCTCGCACCGGCGCACCAGTTGATGGAGATGCCGAACGAAGTGATCATCCGGCTTGTCATGAAGGACATCCACGACCGCTTCCCGCTCTCGCGCGATGCGAAGCTGCTGAAATCAACCATCGTGAAAATCCCGCAATCGGTCTACAAGGCCGTACCGGACGTCGACAAATTCCGTCCCGATCAGGTAAGCCCGGTAAAAAACTTCTTCCTTTCCGGCGACTACACCTACCAGCGCTACCTCGCCTCGATGGAGGGCGCGGCACTCAGCGGCCGGCAGGTTGCAGAAAAGCTGCACACCCGGCTCGGCGGCGCCTGATAAAAATCCGCTCAAATCCTGCCGAAAGCCGTTGAAAGAAGATGGCTTTCGGCTGAAATGCCGCTGCTGCAAAGACCCCGTCACCTGACTCCCCCACTCGAACGTTTTCGCCGCCTTCCTGCGTTACAGAAAACAGACCGGCGATCAAACACCACTATCGACCCATGAACACCCTGCCTTCACTCCACAAGCGCAAAAGCACCCTTGCCAACCCCATGGAACAGCAGCGGGTACTTGAAGAGACCGACTGCTCAATACCCGCATTCGGCAGGAAGCTCTCGGAAACCGGCTGCATGCCTCTCCGGCCGGACAGCTGCACCATCCTTCAGGTGAACGTTGGCTACCGGTGCAACCTGCTCTGCCGCCACTGCCACGTGGACGCCGGCCCTGACCGCATGGAGATGATGAGCCGCCAGACCATGCGGCACTGTCTTGAAGCACTTCGCCGGAACGGCATCCGCACACTCGACATCACAGGCGGCGCTCCGGAGATGAACCCCGAGTTGTCCTGGTTCATTCGGGAAGCAAGAAACAGCATGCCGGAAGGGGAGATTCTCCTGCGCACCAATCTCGTGATTCTCCTTGCCGGAACGACCTGCCGGCACTTTCCTGAACTGTACCGCGAGAACCGGGTCTCGCTCATCGCCTCGCTCCCCTGCCATACGCGCGAAAACGTCGATGCACAACGGGGCGAAGGGGTGTTCGACCAATCCATAGAGGCCCTGCAACTGCTGAACTCGCTCGGGTACGGCAAGAAAAACAGCGGCCTTGAGCTCAATCTGGTCTTCAATCCCGGAGGCCCTTCCCTGCCGGGTCGGCAGCAGGCGCTTGAAGCGGACTATCGCAGGATGCTGCTGGATAGCCACGGCATCGAGTTCAGCCACCTCTACACCATTACCAACATGCCGGTCAGCCGTTTTCTCGACTCGCTGCTCGAGGAAGGAGGCTACTGCAGCTACATGCAGCTGCTCGCAGACCACTTCAACCCGGATGCGGTTAAGAACCTGATGTGCCGCACCACGGTATCGGTAGGGTGGGACGGCTCGCTCTACGACTGCGACTTCAACCAGATGCTTGGGCTCCGCATGCGAAAACCGGCCCCCCGGAACATCAGGGATTTCGACGAATCGCTGCTCCGTGAACGGCCGATCGCCATCGGACAACACTGCTACGGATGCACGGCCGGGGCCGGATCGAGCTGTCAGGGGTGCCTGCTGTGACCATGCCCGACAACGGAAACCGGCTCCTCGCGGTGCTGACACGCAACCCTGTGGCTGGCAGAGTCAAGAGCCGGCTTGCTGCGACTCTCGGTCCGGAAACCGCGCTGCAGGTGTACCGGACGCTCCGTGAGTACACCGCAGGTGTCATGAAAGCGTGCCATGCGGAAAAAGCAGTATTCTATTCGGAAGACATCCCCGCCGGTGACTGCTTCATCGGAGACGGCACGCTGGCGTTCCTTCAGGAAGGCGGCGACTTCGGAGCCCGCATGCACCACGTCTTTACGACCGGGTTCGCGCGCGGCTTCCGACTCGTGGTGCTCATCGGCAGCGACTGCCCGGATATCGACTCCGGTATTATCGAAAATGCGTTCACCGCGCTTGAAAACCGCGATGCAGTGCTCGGGCCGGCATGGGACGGAGGGTTCTACCTGATCGGACTGAAGCACGCTCGCCCTGAGTTGTTCACCGATCGTACCTGGAGCCACGAGCGCGTACTGAGGGAAACCATAGATATCCTCGACAAGACGGGCGCCTCGTACTTCCTGCTCCCCGGATTGCAGGACATCGACACCATTGAAGACCTCAAGCAAAGCAGGTTATGGCCCATCAAGGCTTGACGATAATCATTCCCGCGTACAACGAGGAACAGGGAATTGCCCGAACGCTGGAAACCCTCCTGGCCATAACGGGAAACGATCGCAACGTATCGATCATCGTTGCTGACGCTGGCACCGACCGCACAGGAGATATCGTTTCCGAATATCCCGTCACACTCTGCCGGTCGGAGAAAGGGCGAGCGATCCAGATGAATGCGGGTGCTGCGCTGTCCACAAACGACATACTCTACTTCCTGCACGCCGACACCCTTCCGCCGGTGACCTTCATCGACGACCTCCGCAAGGCGGTTTCGGAAGGGAAACAGGCCGGTTGCTTCAGGATGCGGTTCGACGATCCGCACCCCATCATGGCACTGTACGGATGGTTTACGAGAGTGCCCCTCCCGATCTGCCGTGGCGGCGACCAGTCGCTCTTCATCACGAGGAAGCTTTTCGAAGCAATCGGAGGGTTCGATCCGAATCTCCAGGTCATGGAGGACATCGACATCATCAGGAGAATCGAACGAAAAACAGTTTTTCATATCCTCGAAAGCGAGGTGGTGACATCAGCACGAAAGTACCGCAGGAACGGCATCCTGCGCCTGCAGGCCATCTTCGGCACGATCCACTTCATGTACGCCGCAGGCTGCGATCAGGAGAGTATCGTCCGGTTTTACCGGGAAAATATCGAGGGATAAGAGTGCCGACTTCGCAAGCCGCCGGTTCACAACCTTCGCATGAAAAGAGCCGGGATCGAATTTACCACCAGCAAAAGCATTCATTTCCCTGTAATCCGGATGGTCCGGATCGACAAGCACCTTCAGCAGTTTCTCATAACCGGCAATGCCGCCGCAATCCTCCGGCGGGCATGCGCCGGCACCGCCCAGACAAACGGGGCGGCTTCACGGATTTTTCTTGCAGCAGAATCCTTTCAAGCATAACAACATGCTCCCAATTATCCCCAGGGTCGTATACATAGCGCAGGCTGTCGTTTTCCGACCCCGGAAGTGATGAAAGCCTTTTTCTCCGCTCATCCCTCAACGGACGACCAAAAACGAAATCAGGATCGGAAATACCATATACCTCCCCGCCACACTGAAACTCGTGCACATGAGAATCTTCCCATCCCATGAGAGCCTGCAACACCTTGTGTAACTTTCCGAGCGTAATGCCCGACGGCACCAGCACCCTCCGCCATATCAGCGGCTTGCTGCCAAGCAGGCTTACATGCAACTGTAAGAGTAACTGTTGTTTTGTCGATGCCACTAACTTTATTTGGCTTTTAGAGAATTGTCCATCGTGATGCCAAAAATTTCCGATACTGTTCGAATATCATAGCTGAAGATGATCATCAACAAGCTGCTGTCATCCCCCATAAACCACATCCGGCTCATGCACAGCTGGAGAACTGTCCATCCACGACAGATCCTTGCCGATAACCAACTCCTCCATCGTCGCATTATGGGTATTGGTCATGGGAACAAGCCGCATCTGGAAGCTGTGGTGCCTGGCTATCTGTTTAACCTCCTCCGCATTGTCGTAAGTCATGAGAAAATCACCGGCAACCGACTGGCAAATCTCGAACAACCGTTCATGGTCGATCTCAGAGTACCGATACAGCCGCTTGCCGGCTTTTTTCCCTCCAGCCGTATAGGGTGGGTCGATAAAAAACACCACATCGCTTCTGTCCGCATATGCCTGCATAACCTGCAGCCCGTCTTCCTGCCGGAAATCGATTTTTTCCGAAACCTCATCGATGCCTGAAAAACGCCTTGCAAGCGTCTGCGGATACCATCGGGAACAGATACCCTTGCCGTTTTCACCATGCTTGAGCAGGCCGGAGCCTCCCGCAAGAATGCCGCCGTGGGATGTGCGGTTTCTCAGGATCGTATGAAAGGCTTTTTCCCTGATTTCCAGTTCCTCTTTCGACAACTCTTCGAGAAGCGTTTCCCTGGTAAGGTCGAATTCGAGTATCCGCCGGGCAAGCCATGACGCCTGCCCGTCCACGATCGCCTGCCAGACCGCAGCAATATCTTCATCGATCTCCACCATAACCGCGCGTTGCACAAGATGCTCGAACAATGCTGTCAGGCTGATAATGCCTCCCCCGGCAAACGGTTCGACGAGAATTGCTGGTTTGAAAAGCTTTTGGGCAAGCCAGTTCCTGAACACAGGAACGAACCAAGTTTTACCGCCGGGATACCTGAAGGGGCTCCGTTGCGGAATGGATGCGACATTGACCGGTTTCAGGTTAGCAACAACATCGTGCATATCCGGGAATAAATTCCCCTGTCGGGTAACGATCATCTTAAAACGGTTTATCCAGAGTCTTGTTGTTCGGCGGAGTTTCGAGCTGGTCGTCAAGTTTTTCCTGCAAGAGTCTTACAAAATCATCAATATTTCCGGGCACAGCTGTCGTTATCGAAAGCAATGCTGACTGAAATTCCGTGTATACGACATCGAGCTTCTGCAATCGATACCGATCATGATCGCCATCCTTAACCGCTGCAAGGTCATAGATGAACCATGCGATTTCCGCTTTATCCTTGCTGACTTTCTTCAATGGAGGAAGCGTATCGAAGAAACTCTTGTTGATAGCCACGGCCATCTTTTTTCGCCATGAATGCAGAATACCGCCCTTGAACAACAACTGCGGCGCAAGTCGCTTTCTCGATGAAGAAAGGAAATCCGGACGGGGATAATTCGCCTGGAGGGTCCAGTCCATGGCGAAGTTAACTTCAGGTTCTTTCATGTAATACTCGAACGGATCCCGAACATTTCCGGAAATGTAGACCGCCTGCACTTCAAGAGCCCCGAAATCTGTCACCTTACCTTCCTTATCATATGCAACAAGCACCACATCGATATTACCTGCCGACTTCCCGGTTGCATCGTTCAGGCGAATCTCTGTCAGCGAACTCCAGAGAACGCCTTCCCCGAAAAAGAAGGATGCCGCATCATCGGTAATTATCCATTCGTCGCGAAAACGCACCGGACAGGTGATGACCGGTTTACCGCTCTGCCGGTTTACCGCTCTGCAGAATGCTGCAGACGCCGAGAGGATTTTTTGCCTTGTCCTTGGTACAGTTTGGCACCTTGTTGTTGAAAGGGCAAAGGCGGTGTGATCGATATCGCCGCGCCTTGGTTGAACGGTCATCGACCTTGAAACCAAAAACCTCGGCAAGAGGGTGCAAAAATGTTTTCATGCTGTAAGCAACGTGATTGTTTTCTCTTGCAATATAGGAGCATCAAGCCTATCAATGCCACTTCTTTTTATTCTGAAAGCAGCGAGAAAAGTTTGCTCACACTATACATTCGCAAGTTTGCACCTGGCGCTACCTGTACATGCCGACCCCGCGCGACTTGAGAAAAAAGAGAAACGGCCCTCTCTCCAGAAATACCGTGCATCAAGGGGCTCAAGAAAAAAGAGAAGTCATCTTTCCTTGGTTGCTCGATGAGCGACCGTCACACAAAAACCAGATAACGTATCGCCCTTCAGTAAACTATCTCGAGGTTCTCTCCTGCCCGACTCTTCCGACGGCGAAAGATGAAATTCAAGAGGGCAAATGCGCCCGCGGCGAGCGCCGGAGGCAGAAGCAGAAGCGGGCAGAGTCGAGTCGTGTTCATGGCCACAGGATTCAGGTTTTCGGCAAACGGACTTTTCGTTTTTTTTCATATTACGAAAAAGGCACGGGATTTTTTCAGAAATCCGGCAAGGGCAAGGAGTGTACCTCCCCGCCTTCAAAACCGTCATGACAACCGTTCAGGGGCACATCAATGAGACTTCGGGAAGCGTTTTTATCGAAGAAGGGAAGGAAGAGTTTGTTATATTGTGATATTATGTAATCATACAATACTCTAAACTCCTGACTCTCTATGGCAGAAGAACTCAACAAACCGGCGGCGGCAAAGCCCGCTCCCGAGCAAAACCCGGCAAGCAACGCCGGTAACGGTGATATGGCCAACCTGATCGGCAACATGGGAGTGCTCATCGACTCCACCATCGAGTCCGTACAGGGCATGATATCGACGGTCAGCACCGCCACCGGACAGATCATCGAGGGGGTCAATTCCACCATCAACTCCGAGCCGGTCAAAAAAATCATAGACAACGTGAACTCGGTTTCCGGCCAACTCATCGAAGGTGTGACCGCTACCCTGAAGTCGGAACAGGTACAGTCCTCCGTTCAGGAGATCGGCAAGCTCTGGAAAAATCTGCTGGAGAGTCTCAACACCACCGTCAGTTCCGTCAACGCCACGGTCAGCTCCGGCCAGGTGCAGAACCTGTTCGAAAATGTGAGCGCAGGTCTCGGTCAGCTCGTCAACACCGTCTTTTCTCCCGGCATGTTCCCCGGTTCCGGTGAAGAAAAACAGAAGAAAGAGATCAAGGAAATTCCGTTCAGCCAGAAACACGCCGCACCAGCCGTGACGGCCCCGGCAGTTCCGGCAAGTCCTGCCGCCCCGTCCGAGCCGGCCAGGGACAAACCGAAAGCATGATATCCCGAAGCGGCAAGGCGGCCAGAACCGTTTGGAATCCCTGATTGTTACCCTATGATCAGGGATTTCTCTGTCAGGAAATCGCAACCTCGCCCCACCCCATAAGAAAAAAGAATTTTTTGTGCAGACCGCAGAGAAGAACAGCCGTTATCCCGGAGCAAAAACAGCCGGGATGAAAAAGTATAACGTGCTCATTGCAGACGACGACGAAACCTCGCGCAGGGTCATCAGCCACTTCGTCAGCAAAATGGGTTACACACCCCATCTGGTTTCAGACGGGGAGGAGTGCATCTTGAAGGCGCAGAAACAGGAAATGCATGTGCTTCTGCTCGATATCACCATGCCCAAAAAGGACGGGTTCGATGTCATGAACTACCTGAAGGAGAACGATATTCCCCTTCCGGTCATCATGGTCACCTCCTCCCACGAAATTCCTCTCGCCGTCAAATGCATCAAAATGGGTGCATTTGAATATCTCACCAAGCCGGTCAGCATTGAACGGCTTGAAATCGTGCTGAGAAACGCCCTGTCAGGCTCGCAGCTCCAGCACCAGGTGATCAAGCTGCAGAAGGAACTGAAAAGCAAGGAGGTGTTCCACAACATCATCGGCAAGAGCGAGGCGATCCGCGATACCATGGAACAGGCCCTGCAGGTGATGGAAACCGACCTCAACGTTCTGATTCTCGGCGAGAGCGGAACCGGAAAGGAGCTGTTCGCCCAGGCTCTCCATAACGGCAGCAAGCGGAAAAACGGCCCCTTCGTTTCCGTGAACTGCGCCGCCATCTCAAACGACCTTGCCGACAGCCTGCTGTTCGGCCATGTAAAGGGATCGTTTACCGGAGCGAACAACGATCACACGGGCTTCTTCGAACAGGCTGACCGGGGCACCATTTTCCTCGATGAAATCGGTGACATGAACTCCGACATCCAGGCCAAGGTACTGCGAGCCCTGCAGGAACGAAAGATCAGGAAAGTGGGAGAGAAGACCGAGCGTGCCGTCGATTTCAGGGTCATATCGGCAACCAATCGGGACTTTTCCGAGGCGATCATGAACAACCAGTTTCGTGAGGATCTCTACTTCCGCCTCGAAGAGTTTCCGCTCTTCATTCCGCCGCTCCGCGACCGGAAAGACGACATCAAGCTGCTGGCCAAGCACTTCCTCGATGAATTCGCAAGCGCCAACAACCTCGATCCGCTGCAGTTCAGCGAAGAAGCCCTTGCCGGGCTTGTTGAATACTCCTGGCCGGGAAACATCCGGGAACTGAAAAACGCCGTCCAGCGAGCGGCGGTAACGCGCAAAAGCACGGTCATCGAACTGCTGCACACTCCCCGCATCCACGGAAAAGCCTCCATGAAGCAGGCAGTACAGCACAAAAAAACGGAAGCGCATGCCGCCCAGGCTGAATCCGGAACCCTGCTCTCACTTGAAGAGCGCGAAAGGGATGCCATTCTGAAAGCCCATGAAGCTTCGAAAGGCAATCTTACGAAAACCGCCAAGCTGCTCGGCATAGGAAGGGCGACGCTGTACCGGAAACTCGACAAGTTCAACCTGCAGCATCTGAAAAACGCATAGGATGTTCAGACTGCTCCGATACCGGTGTGCCCGAATCCTCCATCACCACGCTGTGAAGAAGAGAGTGAGGAAACCTCATCGAACGACACTCGCTCTACCCGGGCGACAACCATCTGGGCGATCCGGTCGCCATGCATGATGGTGAAAGGCTCCCTTCCGTGGTTTACCAGAATCACCTTCACCTCTCCGCGGTAATCGGCGTCAATGGTCGCCGGACTGTTGGGCAACGATATCAGGTGCCTGAGTGCAAGACCGCTTCTCGGCCTGAGCTGGGCTTCATAACCTTCGGGCAGTTCGATGGCCAGCCCCGTCGGCACAAGCGCCGCTGAAGACGGCTCAAGCGTTAACGGCTTGTCGAGGCAGGCGGAAATATCCATACCTGCGGCATGCTCCGTAGCGTAAACCGGCAGCAACGCGTTGTGCTGCAGCCTGACAATTTTTACTTTCAGCATCAGTTCCGTTTGTGTTTATTTGAAACTTTCCGGGAGCATCGACTCTTTCAATCAAATATAACATCCGGCGACAAAGACAAACATCCAGACAGGAACGCCTTTTGAAACCATCATCAGAAAACGTCTATGCGCTTGCCTTCGGAGCGCACCCCGACGATGTCGAACTTGCCTGCGGGGCCACCCTGCTGAAAATCATCAACGAAGGAAAACGTGTCGCGGTTTGTGACCTCACAAGAGGAGAGCTCGGCACGCTCGGAACAGCGGAAACCCGCAAGGCCGAAGCTGAAGATGCCTGCCGGATCATGGGCTATACCGAGCGGGTGGGGCTCGATCTCGGCGACGGCAAGCTGTTCTACACCGAGGAAAACCTGCAAGCCGTCATCACCGTCATCCGCAGGTTCAGACCCAGGGTGGTTTTCGCAAACCCGCCTGACGAGCGGCACCCCGACCATATGAAAGCATCGAAACTGGTTGCCGATGCGGTTTACTCCTCCGGCCTGAAACAGCTTGTCACCGAACTGAACGGTTGCCGACAGGACGCGCACAGACCCTCACACCTCTTCTACTATGTACAGTTCAAGCATCTGAACCCCGACATCATCATCGATATCAGCGAGACCTTCAAAGCTTCGAGAAACGGCATTCTTGCATTCGGGTCCCAATTTTACCGGGAAGGATCGGAACCGGAAACCCTCATCAACCGGAAGGAGTTTCTTACCGGACTCGAAGCGCGGGCCCGATATTTCGGCGAACAGATCGGCGCACTTTACGGCGAAGGCCTGCTGGTCACCCGGACTCCCGGCATCACGAACTTTAGCGGCCTGTTCAGCTAAAATACCCTATCAATGGCGCCCCTCATTTGCAGTCGCTTTGTAGTCGCTTTTCGGCTTGAGCCCGCCACGAAGATACTTGTCGGCATAAAGCGCGGCCTGGCACCCCTCGCCTGCCACGATCACGGCCTGCTTGATCTCCTTGCAGAGCATGTCTCCGGCAGCAAAAACCCCCGGCGCTGATGTCGTGAATTCCCGGTCGACCTTCAGACATCCGCATTGCGAAAGCTCAAGACTGCCCCCTATGAAATCAAGCACGGGAGATGACCCGGTCAGATAGATGAAAAGGCCGTCGACCGGAAGCTGCCCGTCAGAGCCTTCCAGTGTCACCGACTCCAGTTCCTTCTGTCCGTTGACCGACAGTATCCGGCTGTTGTAGCGGATTTCAAGATTGGCGGCTGAACGCAGCATCGCCATCTCCTCCTCAGGAAGGGAGAGTTTCGGGGCGGGACAGAGCAGGATGACGTTCGCGGCAAAACGGCAAAGGATGAGGGCTTCCTCGACAGCCTCCCGGCTTTTTCCGTATACCGCGACAATCCGCTCCCTGTAAAAAGCCGCATCACAGGTGGCACAATAACTCACCCCGAGCCCGACCAGCTTTTTTTCACCTGGAAGATCGCTGCTTTTGCCCATTGACCCTGTTGCGAGAATGAGGGTTTTTGCCCTGTACATCGAAGCTGAAACGGTAAAAACGCTTTTTTCCGGACCGTTTGGATCAAGAGCGGTCACCTTGTCGCGCAGGTAGCGCGCGCCGAACGAGACCGCCTGCCGTTTCATCAGTTCGAGCAGTTCCATGCCTCCGAGAGTTTCGGGAATACCCGGATAGTTGGCGATGGCATGCGCCATGCCGAGCGCGCCGGCATGCGGATCCTTGTCGATGACAAGCGTCTTCAGCCGGGCTCGCGAGGTGTAGATCGCTGCCGAGGAACCGGCCGGTCCGCCTCCGATAATGATCACGTCATAGAGTTCGTTCTGCATGAGGCTTTTGTTTTGAATGAGCGATAGTTTCTCTACATTTGTTTTTCTGTTGCAGTGCACCCTTGCACCTGAACATTTCACCGAGAGGTAATCATGCGAAAAACCGTTATTTCAGCGATCCTCCTGCTGCTCTTCGTTACAGGAATAAGCGGATGCCGTCAGAACAGCGGAAACCTCCGCACCGATCACATTGTGACCGGTATTTCAGCCGATTTCGATTATCTCAACCCCCTGCTCATCCAGCTCTCGCTCTCGCGCGAAGTCTGTACGCTCATCTATCCCTCGCTGGTCAAGCCGGTTTACAATGAAAAAAAAGGTGGAATAGAATACAAGCCCTCAGTGGCAAAAAGCTGGGAGTTCTCCCCCGACGGCAAACGCGCGGTGTTTCACCTGCGCCGCGACGCTCTCTGGGAGGACGGGAAAAAGGTCACTGCCGCTGACTTCAAGTTTTCATACACCCTTTACAAGAACCCGAAAATCGCCAGCTCACGACAGGACTACCTCAATGACCTGCTGCTGCTTCCGGATGGAACCGCCGATATCGAACGGGCCGTCGAAACGCCGGACGACTCGACTCTTGTGCTGCATTTCAGCAAACCCCTTGCCAACGATATCATACTCGACCATTTCAACGACCTGATGCCGGTGGCCAAACATCTCTTCTCGGCAATCCCTGCCGATGAAATCCGGAGCAGGGCGGCAGAACTGCCGATAGTGGGCGCAGGCCCCTTCAGGATAAAGGAGTGGGTCCGCCAGGAAAAACTCGTACTTGTCTCCAGTCCCTCCTCGGTACTGCCCCACCCGGCCGTAACGGGAAGCATGACATTCCTTGTTGTTCCTGAATATACCACAAGGCTTGCAATGCTGAAATCGGGACAGATCGACGCCCTGATATCGGCCGGAGGTATTACGCCGAAGGATGCTGCCGAGTTGAAAAAAACGAACCCCGACATAACCATAAAACCGGTAAGGAACAGGTACTTCGACAGCATCGTCTGGCTGAACATCGACGGCGAGCGTTACAGGAACAGCAAAACCGTCTCCCCGAACCGGTTTTTCGGAGACAAAACCGTGCGCCGCGCCCTGACCTACGGTATCGATCGCCAGTCCATAATTGACGGCTTTATGGGACCGGATCACGCCGTTATCGTCAACACATCGCTCTCTCCGGCCTACGTCGCCATAGCGAACCGTTCGATGGAACCGTACGATTTCAATCCTGCCAAAGCCAGAGAGCTTCTCAAAAGCGCAGGATGGATTCCCGGCCCGGACGGCATCCTGCAGAAAAACGGTCTGCGTTTCTCTTTTGAACTGGCGGCACCCGTCGGAAACCCGCGCAGGAACTATGCGGCAACCATCATCCAGCAGAACCTGAGGGATATCGGCATCGAATGCAGGCTGCGCTTCGACGAAAGCCTGATTTTCAACAAGAACCAGAACGAGTTCCGCTACGATGCGGCGCTTTCGGGACTTGCAGCCGAAACCCTGCCGTTCCAGCTCATCATCTGGGGAAGCGATTTCCAGAACCGTCCGTTCAACTCATCGGCATTCCGGAACGCCGAACTCGACCAGGTTACCGCCGACCTCGGCAAACCGCTTGCCGGATCCCGGAAGGCAGCACTGTGGAACCGATATCAGGAAATACTCAACGACGAACAGCCCAGAACCTTCCTGTACTATTACGACGAGCTTGAAGGTTTCGGCAAACGGCTTGAAAACGTCGAGGTGAACCTGCTCGCAACGCTCTATAATGCATACGACTGGCATCTGAAGCACTGAAATGGCAAACCTCTCCTCCGGGAAGATTTGCCTGCAGGCTCCATTTTGTTATATCCATTTTGTTATATCCATTTTGTTATATTCAACGACGTTTGCAGCACATCTGCCGGAGCTGCATCAACCAGTAAAGCCAAATTACCGTTTTATGCCTCGTTATACACCGGAACAGCTTGCAAGAAGAAATGCCTCTCCCTGGACGAAATCACAGGCGATCCTGGCGCCTATCCAGTTTCTGATCTTCCTTGCGGGCCTTACCGTTACCTGGCTGTACAAGCAAGGCATCTGGATCGATGACTTCGGATGGATCACGTTTTTCGTGACCCTGAAAACCTTCATGCTCTTTCTCATTTTCATAACCGGCGCGTTTTTCGAGAAGGAGGTATTCGGAGCATATGCATTCGCTCCGGAATTTTTCTGGGAGGATTTCGGCAGCGCGATCGCCATGATTGTGCACATCTCCTATTTCGTGCTTTTTTTCCGGGGCCTCGACGAAAACCTGCTCATCTGGACCGCACTGCTGGCTTACCTCAGCTATCTGGTGAACGCTGCACAGTTCGTGATCCGCCTGCTGCTCGAAAAGCACAATGAAAAAAAGCTCAAACAGCGGCAGATTGCCCGAACAGCAATACTACAATGATGAAATCAAAAGCCATTGTTTTCAGTGGTGTACGGCAGGTATCCCTCTCCGAGGTGACCCTGAAACCGCTATCTTCAACCGATGTGCTCGTTGAGACCTACTGGTCTTCAATCAGTACCGGTACGGAAAAAATGGCCTATAACGGCCTTATTCCATCCCCGCCATTCATCTATCCGTTCATTCCCGGTTACGAAACCGTCGGCAAGATCATCAAGGCCGGAGAGCACGTCAACCAGAACCTGATCGGCAAGTTCGCCTACGTGGCCGGGTCTTTCGGCTACAGCGACGTCAACGCCGCGTTCGGTGGCGCATCGCAGTATATCGCCTGCCCCGTGGACAGCATCACCATCCTCGACTCCATTGCCAATCCGCAGTGCGGCATCGCGCTGCCTCTGGGGGCCACGGCACTGCACATCGTCGATCTGGGGAAGGTGAAGGATCGCAAGGTGCTGATCCTCGGCCAGGGTGCCGTGGGAATTCTCTCTGCAGAGCTTGCCCGTCATATGGGCGCCAGGCTCGTCGCGGTCACCGAACCGCACCGGAATCGCCTCAACTACTCTTCCGCCGATCTGAAGGTCAATCCTGAAACCGAGGATGTCTCCGCGGCACTGGCAGGCCATGAGTTCGACGTGCTGATCGACAGTACCGGGATCATGAGCGCCATCGACACCGGCCTTCGGTTCCTGAAATTCCATGGGGCCGTCATTTTCGGCGGTTACTACCAGCGCATGAACATCGACTACTCCCAGGCCTTCCAGAAAGAGCTGTCATTCATTGCCGCAAAACAGTGGGCCCAGGGCGACCTGGAACGGGTCCGCGATCTCATCGCCAATAAAAAGCTCAATGCCGAAAAAATATTCACCCACCAGTGCATGGTTGACGAGAACATCACCTCGGTTTACCTGCAGGCATTCGGCGACCCCGACTGCCTGAAAATGATCCTGCACTGGAAACCGGATGCTGAAACACAGGAAAGCGCCTGCTACCTTTCCGGCAAAACCTGAAGAAGTACCATCATGGCTGCAAGAACCATTGCGATCTACGGCAAGGGCGGAATCGGCAAAAGCTTTACCACCACCAATCTCGGCGCGACCTTTGCGCTGATGGGCAAAAAAGTCCTGCAGCTCGGCTGTGACCCGAAACACGACTCGACGACCTCGCTTTTCGGAGGCATCTCACTACCCACCGTCACCGAGGTTTTTGCCCAAAAAAATGCATCGAACGAACCGGTTACGGTCAGCGACATCGTCTTCCGGCGTGATATTCCGGGTTTTCCGCAGCCCATCTACGGCATCGAACTCGGCGGCCCCCAGGTGGGACGGGGATGCGGCGGCAGAGGTATTATTTCGGGATTCGACGTGCTCGAAAAACTCGGCATCTTCAGGTGGAATATCGACATCATACTCATGGACTTTCTTGGCGACGTGGTGTGCGGAGGATTTGCAACCCCGCTTGCCCGTTCGCTCAGCGAAGAGGTGATCCTCGTCACCAGCAACGACCGCCAGTCGATCTTCACGGCAAACAACATCTGCCAGGCTAACAACTACTTCAAAACCGTCGGGGGCCAGTCACGCCTGCTCGGTCTGATCGTCAACCGTAATGACGGCTCAGGCGCGGCGGAAAAATATGCCGCGGCGGCAGGTATCACCGTGCTCATGAAGGTGCCCTACAACAGCGAGGCCCGCGATCGGGACGACAGTTTCGATTTCGCCGTAAAGCTGCCGGAAATCGGCGAACCGTTCCGGAAGCTTGCCGGCGACATCCTTGAAAACAGGATCGCCCCGTGCGATGCTTCAGGACTCGACTTCGAGCAGTTTATCCGTCTTTTCGGTGATGTGAGCGAGGATGAACCGGTACCGGCCACCGAAAACGAGTTGTTCGGAAAAGAAGAAAATACCAACCCGGCTCTCAGCCATGCCCGCCAGGCGCAAAACGCCGAAAACCGGCATCTGCTCTCATGCATAGAACGGCTGCCAGGTACGGAGCGTCAGGTTTACAGGATGTCGGAACTTGAAAAAAAGAGTCCGGAACAGATCGCCGGCATCATGGGAACCGGCGAGGAAGAGGTGCGGAAACTGCTCCAGGATGCCCGCAAGCATCTGAAAAAACTGTTTTTCGAAGCATAGGCTCCTTCCCCCTCGTCAACGCTCCGGCCGCAAACTCCGGCAGAGCATTCGGTTTCGTTTTCACCGGAACCGAATGCTCTGCCGCAGGCTTACGCTTTCGCCCTTTTTACCGACTTGGCTCTCATGTTTGAATCGAGAATCTTCTTCCGGAGCCTGATGTTCTGGGGAGTCACCTCGACCAGTTCATCATCATTGATGAACTCCAGCGCCTGTTCGAGCGAGAGCTTGCGGGGAGGTGTGAGGCGCACGGCATCATCGGAACCGGAAGCCCGCATGTTGGTGAGCTTCTTGGTCTTGCAGATATTGATGGTGATATCGAGGTCTCTCGATGACTCGCCAACAATCATGCCTTCATAGACACGGGTATTGGGCGGAATGAAAAAGGAGCCCCGATCTTCGAGACTGCTGATCGCATAGGCAACTGAAACACCGGTTTCGGTCACGACAAGCGCGCCGGTTTCGCGCGAAGGAAGCTTGCCCTTGAACGGCTGGTAGTTGTGAAAAACGTGCGAGAGAATGCCTTCACCCTTGGTATCGGTGGTGAACTCGAGGTTGTAGCCAATCAGGCCGCGTGTGGGAATCTCGAACTCAACACGCACCATGCCTCCCCTGAGCGTACCCATGTAGACCATTTCAGCCTTTCTGCGGCCCATCTTTTCGATAACCACACCGGTGTACTCTTCGGGAACGTCAATGGCAACATGCTCGACAGGTTCAAGTACCGTACCGTCCTCGTCCTCCTGCAGGATCACCTCGGGCCTTGAGATTGCCAGCTCGTACCCTTCGCGGCGCATGGTTTCGATAAGCACCGAAAGATGCAGCTCTCCCCTGCCGGAAACACGGAAGGTATCGGCGCTGTCGGTCTCCTCGACGGAGAGCGCCACATTTGTCATGACCTCCTTCATGAGGCGCTCGCGAATCTTGCGGCTGGTCACCTCCTTGCCTTCCTGACCGGCAAACGGAGAATCGTTCACCGAAAAGAGCATCGAGAGTGTCGGCTTGCTGATTTCAAACGATTCGAGCATTTCAGGCATGTCGGCAGCGGCAAGCGTCTGACCCACATTGGCGTCGGCAATACCTGCCACGGCGATGATGTCTCCTGCGGAAGCTTCTTTGGCCTCGATGCGCTGGAGCTTGTCGAACAGGAAAAGCTTGCTGACGGAGCCCTTGCTTACAACACCTTCAGGAGCAACGACGGCCAGCTGGTTTCCGGGGCTCACCTTTCCACGGTGAATCCGTCCGATGGCGATCTTGCCGATATACTCGCTGTAGTCGAGGCTGGTCACCAGCATCTGGAACCCGGCGTTCTCATCGCCATCGGGCGGGGGAATCTCCTTGATGATCATGTCAAGCAGGAGGCTCATATCCTGATCCTCTTCATCCATGCTGTACTTGGCAATGCCGAGCTTGGCCGAGGTAAACAGATACGGAAAATCGAGCTGATCCTCATCGGCTCCAAGCGCGATAAACAGATCGAGCACCTGGTCGTGTACCTTCACGGGATCGGACTGGGGCCGGTCGATCTTGTTGATGACCACAATGGGTTTCAAATGAAGTTCGAGCGCCTTGCGCAGCACGAACTTGGTCTGCGGCATGGGCCCTTCGAAGGCATCGACAAGCAGCAGCACACCGTCAACCATTTTCAGGATGCGCTCCACCTCTCCCCCGAAATCAGCGTGACCCGGAGTATCGACGATATTGATCTTATGATCCTTGTAGAGGGCAGCGGCATTCTTCGAAAAAATGGTGATGCCGCGCTCCCGCTCCTGCGGGTTGGAGTCGAGAACCCTCACATTGACCTGCTGGTTCTCCCTGAAAACACCGGTTTTCTGAAATATCGAATCCACAAGCGTGGTTTTTCCGTGATCAACGTGCGCGATAATGGCTATATTTCTGATATCTTGTCTCTTGCTCATCTTTTTGTCTTCCCAAATAATTATATTTTATTTCGTAACGGGCCGAATATACATTTTTTTCTTGTTTTGCGCCCACATTCTTTGCGCTCGCGTTTCCGCGGCATTTGCCCGAAGAAACCGTTTTCAAGCTTTTTCCAATAGAGGCAACCCGCCCCCTTTCTCGTCCCTGACATGGATAACATCGTTCACAGCAATATAGCACTGTTCATCCTGATACAGCTCGTATCCCTGCTCTACCTCGTCACGACGGTGCTGTACGGGGCGCATTTCTTCAAGGATGCAACACCTGCGGCACGATACAAGCAGCCTGCACTGGCACTGACCGTCCTGGTTCACGTGCTCTATCTCGGCCTGTTGACCTCTATCGAAGGCTACAAGCTGAGTTATTCGACATTCAATCTCATGAGTATGGTGGCCCTGACGCTGGCCATCACCTATATCTTCATCGAGTTCACCACAAAAAGCGATAAAACAGGCTTCTTTGTGCTTGCATTCTCCGCAGGCGCCCAGCTCATCTCCTCGATATTCACCGCACAGTCTTCCGGAGCCGGCCCGGCGTTCACGGGCTTCGGCATAGGGGTGCATCTCATTGCGGCAATTTTCGGCTTCAGCGCAATCGCCATAGCCGGTCTCTACAGCTTCCTGTATCTGCTGCTGTTCCGCCAAATCCAGAAAAACCGTTTCGAACTGCTCTTTCAGCGCCTGCCGAATCTTGAAGTACTTGAACGCCTGACCATGCATGCCGTTGCCTTCGGGTTCATCTTTCTTTCCATCACCCTGTTCGCCGGCATCATCGAACAGAAGGCGTCCGGTGAAGCCATCACCCTGTTCGAGCCGCGCCTGGTCTCTCTGGTGGTCATCTGGCTCATCTACGGGGCGAGTATCTTCGTGCGCCCCATCACCGGATGGGACCTCAAGCACATGGCCTATCTTTTCATCGCCCTTTTCGTCTTCATCACCGCACTGATCCTCTTGATGACATTTTTTTCCCCATCTTTTCACGGCCTTGCGCTGCAGAACGGGCCGTATTATTTCACAAGCCCTTACATTTGATAATTATAGGCGTTTGCGATATATTAGGTTTCTGATTCGTTCTTGCTGCGATTGAGGCGTTCTTGCTTTCACCCAAAATCTGCTCATTTTAAACAAGCCTGCTATGAACATCATTTCAGTCGGTGTCAACCACAAAACTGCACCCATTGAAATTCGTGAAAGAATTGCTCTTTCAGAGGTTCAGAACAAGGAGTTCATCACCGACCTCATTTCAAGCGGCCTTGCTCACGAAGCGATGGTGCTTTCAACCTGCAACCGCACGGAGCTGTATGTCGTGCCGGCAATGTCGGAAGTGACCGGAGAGTATCTCAAGGAGTACCTGATCGCCTATAAGGACGCCCGTAAGGAAGTCCGTCCGGAACATTTCTTCAGCCGCTTCTACTGCGGCACCGCACGCCATCTTTTTGAAGTTTCGAGCGCGATCGACTCCCTCGTCCTCGGCGAAGGACAGATTCTCGGACAGGTCAAGGACGCATACCGCATCGCCGCCGAAGTGCAGGCCGCGGGCATTCTCATCACCCGCCTCTGCCATACGGCTTTCAGCGTCGCCAAGAAGGTGAAAACCAAGACCAAGATCATGGAGGGCGCGGTTTCGGTCAGCTATGCCGCCGTGGAGCTTGCCCAGAAAATCTTCTCGAACCTCTCGATGAAGAAGATCCTCCTGATCGGTGCAGGAGAAACCGGCGAACTTGCCGCCAAGCACATGTGCCAGAAGAATGCTCGGAACATTGTCATCACCAACCGGACACTCTCGAAAGCCGAAACGCTTGCCGAAGAACTGGGAACCGGAAAAGTGCTGCCTTTTGAAACCTACAAGGAGCACCTGCACGAATTCGATATCATCATCACCGCCGTCAGCACCAAGGAGTATATCCTGCGCGAACCTGAAATGCAGCAGAGCATGCAGAAAAGGCGCCTGAAGCCGGTGATCATTCTCGATCTCGGTCTGCCGCGCAACGTCGATCCCGATATTTCCAGGCTGCAGAACATGTTCCTCAAGGACATCGACGCACTCAAGCATATCATTGACAAGAACCTCGAACGTCGCCGTGCAGAGCTTCCGAAAGTGCACAGCATCATCGAGGAGGAACTGGTTTCGTTCGGACAGTGGATCAATACATTGAAAGTGCGGCCCACCATTGTCGATCTGCAATCGAAATTCATCGAAATCAAGGAAAAGGAGCTGGAGCGCTACCGCTACAAGGTCAGTGAGGAAGAGCTCAAACGCATGGAACATCTGACGGACCGCATCCTGAAGAAAATCCTGCACCATCCGATAAAGATGCTCAAGGCTCCGATCGACACCTCCGATTCCATCCCGAGCCGGGTAAATCTCGTGCGCAACATTTTCGATCTCGAAGAACCAAATCAATAACCTTCAATACAAATCTGTAACAGCTTTGAAAAAACAGCTTATTATCGGTACCAGATCCAGTCCGCTCGCCCTCTGGCAGGCAGAATTCACCAAAGCCGAGCTTTCCAGGCATTTTCCGGAACTTGACATAACCCTGAAACTGGTCAAGACAACCGGTGATGTGCTGCTCGATTCCCCGCTCTCCAAAATCGGCGACATGGGTCTGTTCACCAAGGACATTGAAAAGCATCTGATTGCCAAAGAGATCGATCTTGCTGTCCACAGCCTGAAAGACGTGCCGACCAGCACACCTGAAGGCCTCATCATCACCTCTTTCACCGACCGTGAAGACACCAGGGATGTCATCATCTCGAAAACCGGAGCAAAACTTCTCGATCTGCCGCAGAATGCGAAAGTCGCGACAAGCAGCCTGCGCCGCATGTCGCAGCTCAAGAGCCTGCGTCCCGATTTTGAAATCTGCGATATCCGCGGCAACCTGAACACCCGTTTCAAGAAGTTTGACGAAGGCGGGTTCGATGCCATGATGCTGGCCTATGCCGGCGTGCACCGCCTGAATTTCGGCGACCGTATCTCGGAAATACTCCCGCACGAAATCATGCTTCCCGCCGTCGGTCAGGGCGCTCTGGGTATCGAGACCCGTGTCGATGACGAACAGACCAGGGAAATCGTCAGAATTCTCAACCACGCAAACACGGAGTACTGCTGCAAGGCCGAGCGAGCGCTTCTGCGCCACCTGCAGGGAGGTTGCCAGATTCCGATCGGTGCTTACGCTTCATTCAGGAACGGCACTCTCAGGTTGCTCGCATTCGTGGGCTCGGTTGACGGCACCATCGGCATCCGTGACGAAATCACCCGCACCGGCCTCATCTCTCCTGACCAGGCAGAGGAAGCCGGTATTGCGCTTGCCGAAGAGCTTCTCAAGCAGGGAGCAGACAAAATCCTCTCGGAAATCCGCAAAACCTGCTGATGAAAAGCGTCCTTGTCACCCGACCGAAACATCAGGCAGGCCCATTTGTCAGGGAACTTGAACAGTACGGTCTGAGTTCGTTTGTCTTTCCGGCAATCGAGATCAGACCGGTTCCCGGCTGGAGGGTTCCGGATATCAGGCAATTCAGCGGAGTATTCTTCACCAGCCCGAACTCCGTAGGGTTCTTCATGGAACGCCTGCTTGAAGAAGCGCCCGAACAGCTTGAAAGATTGCAGGAAGCCCGTGTCTGGGCCGTAGGAAAGACAACGGCGAAGGATCTGGCCGCTCACGGCATAACAACCGAACCGCTCTCGAAAGTCGCCGATGCCGTTACCATGATGCAGGACATCGATCCTGAAATCATCAGGGGAAACACCTTTCTTTTCCTCAGGGGAAACCTGTCGCTCGGCACCATTCCCGAAGTGATCACCATGCGGGGAGGGTCATACACCGAAATCACGGTGTATAAAAACATCAAACCCTCGGCAAAGGATACAGAAACCATCAAGCAGATGCTCGGGGAGGGAAAGCTTTCCTGCCTCTCATTCACCAGCCCGTCGACAGCCATCAACTTTTTCGAAGCGATCGGCACGACGGAGCTTCCTGAGGGCGTGCTTGTGGCGGCAATCGGAACAACAACCTCGGCTGCCATAGAAAAAATCGGCGTGCATGTTGATGTTATTCCACCTTATTTCGACGGCCCGAGCTTCGCAAAGGCAATTGCCGAAGCGCTCCGCAATCAGCCCTGAGGTCTCCGCAACGCCTGCCTGACACACCCCAACATTTCCCCGCTGATCGAATCAGGCGAGCTGTCTCCTGCAGCATATCCGTCTCAGTGTCCCTGCCCGGCAAGGGCATCAGGATCGTAGGGAGGATCGATATCCGGATCGAAATCCGCCGCTGGAACCGACTCAAATTCCACCGTATCAGGCGTCTCCTGAAAACCTTTGACGGAATCTTCCGCAAGATCCTCTGCAGGAAAGAGAGCAATCTGTCGTTTCCGCAGCAGTGATTTTCCCGCAACGCCGCAGCGAAAAATCTCTTCCATCTCCTCCGTCTCAGACTGAAGCACAGCAACAGGATCATCCTGAGTCACCTTTTTCGGACCTCTTCTTCGGGTTGTGAGTTGACTGTTTTCCAAAAGGGCGATCATGTACTCCACCTGGTTCAGCAAAACGTCATGGTTTTCACCGGCACACTCCCTGGAAAGCGCATCCACATCACTTTTCAGGGAGTGAAGATGCTGAAGGATTTCAGCACGCTGCCCGGCAAGTTCCCGCCTGAACGCCATCGAAAGCCTTTCGATGTCCAGTCCTGCGCCTGGAAAACGGCCGGTGAAATGCAGCACAAGCTGAACGGCAAGCAGCAGCAGTATGAGGGAAAGCAAGACCGTCATCAGCATGATGGCGCACCCCTCCCTTTGACGGCATCGAGCAGCACGGCGCCCAGCGCCTGATTGCTGCTTGCCAGCCCCTGGCCGTCAATAACCGTCTCCCCCCGGTAGTCGAAGCAGTAACCGCCGGCTTCAGTGACCACAGGAATTACGGCAGCACAGTCCCAGGGGCTCATGATTTTATCGACAGCGACCTCTGCCCTGCCTGAAGCAACCAGCATATGGCCGTAACAGTCCCCCCACCCCCGGACAAGACCGGCTTGGAAACGAAGAAGATCCAGTGGATGTTCGGAGGATGGATCGAGCAGGTACTCCTTTTCGGTATACACCACGGTGGCATCCTTGACTGCGGCTATCGGGGAAACCCTGACGGGAGAACCGTTCATAAACGCTCCGCATCCTGTTTCAGCATGAAAAAGCTGTCCGAGAGCCGGAAAATTGATCACTCCCAGACGCATCGCCCCATCCTCCTCCAGAGCGATCATGACACCGTAGAGAGGAACACCATGAATGAACGAACGGGTACCGTCGATAGGATCGATAATCCAGCGGCGCCGGTTTTCAGCGGGTTTCTCATCGAACTCCTCCCCGAACAAACCGTCTCCGGGAAAACAGGATGCGATGGAGTTGCGGATAAGCTCCTCAGCCTTGCGGTCAGCCTCGGTAACCGGCGAAGCATCCCTCTTGGAAAAAACCCTGAGCGTTTTCCGGTTGAAATAGTCGAGGCTCAGTCGTCCGGCATGCTCGGCCGTTTCGACTGCGAGTTGAAGCTCTGGCGTCATGATACAGGGTTCCTGTGGGGGTATGAAATGATTCAAAGAGATAAAAATACATTCCATCGGCAGGACTGCAAAACTCTCGCGACATTTTCCGTCTTCACACCGATGCACCGTACCTGTGACGGCAGAAAAACGCACTGACACGCATCAACGGCACTCAGACATGCAATCAGGCGAATGAACCGAATGAAAGACCGGATGCCAGACAAACCGGAAAAAGGCGTTGCTCGACGGGAATGAAAACCGCAAAGACTGCCGGGCTGCAGCACATCAGATGACCTGCAGGATCTTCTGCTGCATGAGCAGGCGGTCAACGGGCTTGACGAGATAAGCGTTCATGCCGCTACGGATCGCGTCCTCAATAATGGTGCTGTCCGATTCGCCACTCATGGCGACAATCGGAACCATACGGTTTGCCGAACTTCCCTGACGGACGCGTTTGGCAACTTCGAGACCATCAAGCACGGGCATCTGAATATCGAGCAGAAGCAAATCGAGCTGCATGCGTTCAAGAATTTCAAGCGCATCGATACCGTTCGAGGCCTCGACGACCTTGTCAATACCGATATGATGCAGCATCCCTTTGACGGCAACGCGATTGACCGAAGAATCATCGACAAGCAGCACGTTCTTTTCGGAAAGATCCCGGCTTGCGACACGGGTGGACGTCACTGTCAGGGCGGAGGAAAGTGCTGATAGCAGCGGCTGAAGCATGATCGGCCTGGAAATCAGTTCGGCGATACCTGATTTTTCCGCCCTGCCGGAATAGAGATAGGAAGGTTCGCCCGAATAAACCACGACTGGCACGGATTGAATCTCCTGGCCTGAATTCAGGAGGCTGGCAAGCTTGTAGCCGTCGTTGACGGGCAGCTCCATTTCACAGAGCAGCAGATCGTAGTGACCTGTGGACATTTTTTCCAGAACTTCCCCGCCATCTCCGGCGGTATCAATCTCCACGCCGAGCGGCCAGAGAAATCCGGCAATCCTGCCGCGATGCGCGGTGTCATGATCGGCAAGAAGCAGGCGCTTGCCGATAAAAATCTCCCGGTTGTCCCGAAAGAGCTGTTCTTCGAACCGGAACAGCTCCTCCTCGCAGATAACAGGAAAACTCAGGGTGAACTCCGTATACTCCCCCTGAACGGACTGGCAGGTAATATCCCCGCCGAACAGGCGCATGACCCTTTTGCAGTATGCAAGACCGAGTCCGGTACCACCCTTTTTTCCCGAGGTGAAAAAAGGGTCGAAAATTCTCGTGAGATTTTCTTTTGAAATGCCCGGGCCCGTATCCCTGACAATCACACTGTTGAAACGCTCCCCGAGTGCCGTATTGATGAAGATGCCGCCTTTCGGATCGAGCCTTAAAAAATAGAGTGCATTCATGACAAGGTTGAAAATCACGAATACATACATCGACTCGACTCCCTTGAACATGAAATCGTTCTCGCTGGAAAAATGCACCTTCCAACGCTCTTCATCGGCTTCATAGCCATATTCATCGAGAGCCTTTCGCGTTACGGCCACGGCGGAAAGATAGGTGCTGCCACTCCTGAAAGGATCTTCGTTTCTGACCTCCTCGAGAATCATGTCGATAACCTGGACTCCCCTGTTCACCGCCATCTGACCCTGCGCTATGCCTGCATAGAGCTTTCCGAGCGCATCTTCACTCAATTCGCGTGATGTTCCTGCTGCGTGATAGGCCGGAAGTTCATCCTGGATAGCATCGAGATTATAGCGAACCTGCCCGAGAGGATTGCGCATTTCATGCGCAATGCCAACAGCAAGCGCCTGCAGTGCGGCGTTCTTCTCAAGGGCAAGCTGACCTTTTTTGTTGCTGTAACTGAAAATGTATCCTGCTGCAACGGTAAAAAAGATAACAATGGAATAGAGCGGAATATCGAATCGGGGATCGAGCACCATGCCGTTTGACAACAACAGGAACATGAGAATCGCTGCAGCAACCCCGATAAAAAGATCGACCAGAAAAATCAGCCAGTTCGGAACATACGTTATGAGAATGAAAAGCATGAATATTTCCCAGTACAGCCACAGCTCATGAAAATTGTTCATCAGCAGGTAGAACGTGAAGATAAAGGGCAGTACGAAGATGATCGAAAAATGCCAGTAATAGGGGAAATACTTTTGCAGCTGTTCGGGAAACTGCTTTCTGAACAGCACCGAGAAGGAGAGCAAGGCAGCGGCAAACCTTATGGCCGCATTTTCATAGGGGAGCCCGAAAACATATTTGAAAAGGAAATAGAAGGAGATTTGGGCGGGAGCGCCGAGCAGCGCAGCGGAACGCAAATTGAAATCCGAAATCATCGTCCCCTCGCCGAATGCTTTCCTCAGGTAACTCCGGATCATCAGCACCGGTCTCCGCTCATCAGGTGTTCTACGGTTTCCTCAGCGGCGGCAAAGCAGGCTTCGATGGAGGCACCGCGACGGAAATCACCGGTAAGAAACAGTCCCGGTAGATCGGCCAGCTTTTCGCGCAGTTCAGCGAGGAGCCTGTAATGAAAAGGGGAATACGCACACAACCCCGGTGACAGATACTTGTAGATCATCGCTGTACGTTGATTGTCCGCAATGGAGAAATACGGTAATACGGTTTTTTCCGCCTGTAATATAACATCTTCGGCAACTGATCCAGCACTTATTTGCTGGCGCGCCGTCCTGCCGCTGAAGGTGTAGCGGACAAGATCGAGATCATGTATGCCATAGGCCCCCGCATTGCTCAGGGAAAAGGTATGATCGAAAACCATTGCCCGATGTTCTTTCCTGAACACCTTGTCCCGGTATGCGGCAATCCCGACCGAAACCGGAAAATATCTGATGCGGTCGAGCAGTCCCGAAATCTCCGGCGCGCTGCCGCAGAGCAGCAAAGAGAGCTGCGGAGCTGGAAGCGCTGCTATCACCCGTTCATAGGAAACCGTTGCCCGTCTCCCGCAGGTGCTGAAGACAACATCTATCCCCCCTGACTCACTGCTCCGGGAAAGCGTTTCCACCTGGTGAGCGGTGCGCAGGGTAAGCTGGCCGGAAGAGTCGGCAGAAAACGCTTCAAGAAGCTGGTGCATTCCGCCCCTGAGCTGCTCGTAGCTGTCGAGAACAAGAGCGAGGTTCGAGCCGAAGTTTCCGGGATAACACTCCTCGGGCTCCGCTCCGTTCATCCTCACCGTTACCGGGCGGATAAGATGTGCTGCGCAGCCGGGAGGAAAACAGGAAGCAAGCGAATCATGGTCGAGTCTGTCTGCGATGCTGTTGAAAAACGGTGTATTCAGCATGCCCTGCTGGTTGTCCTTGACAAGGGCCATGATCCACGGGTAGAGCCTGGCAGCTCCCCCCGGACCTGCAAGCCTGATGAAACCTGCCAGATTTGACAGCTTCCGGCCCTCCTTGGTGAGCCGCACCACCTTGCCGTCAACCACCTGGGAGGTGTTGAACCCGAAATATTCAAAAGGAAAATCTCCGTTCTCCCTGACGAATTCACGAAAACGGCGATATTTCTTTCCGATATTCTTGCCCCCGAAATCAACCCATCTGTCAAGCATCCTCTCACTCCCTATTCTTCCGCCAATCCTTGGTGCGGATTCGTAGAGATCGACACTCACTCCCTTTTTTTTCAGATAGTACGCCGAGGCAAGGCCGGAAACTCCACCCCCTATGACCGCTACCCTCTTCATGACCGGACGCCCTGGGTTTCCAGAAGGGAAAGTTTCGCGTCGTACTGCCTTTTAACCCGGTCCATGATCTTTCCTGAACGGATACGGTGGGTTGCATAGCGCTCCCTGTTCTTGAAAATGAACGCTTTAAGCGAAGCTTCCGCGCACAGTTTCCCCCACTGGTAGAGATGGCAGACCGCATAGGACTCAACCTCATCGTCATCTCCCGTACAATTGAAGTTGCTGTATGTTCTCAAAATGACAGGAGATGTATTTTCTACGTAATTATAAAACCCCGTATCATAGGTGAGCAGCGTCATCCCTCCGTCAAGCGGAAGTCCGCCGAGAATGTGTCCAGCGGCAATAGCCGCCTGACGCATGGCTTCGAGAATAAGCATTCCCTGCAGATGATCCGATTCATGATCGAACCTGAACTCGTCGATACCGTCGAACATGTTGAAGTAGAGAAACTTGCCATCAATGAACGGTTCGGAAAGAAGCGCATTCCTGACATTTTTCTTGTGAATGAACGAGGGATTGATCGGCTGCGGCAGCCGGTCGTCATCCGTTAAGGCAAGAGGACTCTGAAGGAGGCTTCTGAGATCGAGCGGAAGCCGGTTCAGAAAGCGTCTTGTCGATTCCGGATCGGAACAGGAATCCGGCTTTATCCTGCGGACTCCGAGCAGATGCAGTTTGGCGGAAAGATCAGCATGTTCCCTGGAAAAATTCCGTGAAAGATAGAGTTCACAGGTATCTCCGAGCAGCACAAGGTACTGCTGCACCTCCTCCAGGGAAGAAACCCTGACCGACTGGAGACCCGACACACCTGAGGGCAATACATCCTCTTCGAACAGGAGGGTATATGGTTTCTGTCCCGGAAGGTCGGTTATGAATGAGGGTTTTCTTGTTTTTCGTTCGGTATGAAACTGCGATGGACGGGAAACAAGCATGGGCCTGGCGGGAAGAAACTGGATTTTCCCGATCTGTGACTGGGCTGCTGACGTATTCATGGAGGTATGTTGCTTGGTTGTGATTGGCATGAATTGAGCAGTACAAATGAACTCTGTATCCTGGGTCCGAAAATAGTCCTGTCGGCCTAATACTGCTTTTTGTAAAAATATAGCGATTTGCCAGTCAAGAAGCATCTGTTTTCTGAACATTTCACATGGTTTTTTCCCGAGAAATTCTTCCTGAAACGCTCGATTTTTCATATTTTAAGGTTTTTCCCAACCAAACCTGACACACACCATGAGCCAGCTCGATCTCCTCAATATTGTCCACCGCCCGAGAAGACTACGGAAATCCGCAGCTATCAGAAACATTGTACAGGAGTGCACCCTCTCGGTAAATGATCTTGTTTTTCCGCTGTTCGTCTGCCCCGGCGCCAATGTTGTCGAAGAAGTGCAGTCCATGCCCGGCAGCTTCCGCTACTCGATCGACAATGCGGTCAAGGAGTGCCAGGAGCTGTGGGATCTCGGCATCCAGTGCATCGACCTTTTCGGTATTCCGGAAAAGAAAACCGAAGACGGCAGCGAAGCTTACAACGACAAGGGCATCATCCAGGAAGCCATCCGTGCCATCAAGGCCAAATTGCCCGACCTGTGCATCATGACGGACGTTGCCCTTGACCCCTTCACCCCGTTCGGACACGACGGACTGGTCAGGGACGGCATCATTCTCAACGATGAAACCGTCGAGGTGCTGTGCAAAATGGCGGCATCGCATGCCAATGCAGGAGCGGATTTCGTTTCGCCCAGCGACATGATGGATGGACGGATCGGAGCGATACGGGAGTCCCTCGACGATGCCGGATTCTCCGACATCGGCATCCTCTCCTATGCGGCCAAATACGCATCGAGCTTCTATGGACCGTTCCGTGACGCCCTGCATTCCGCACCGCAGTTCGGCGACAAGAGCACCTATCAGATGAACCCGGGAAATACCGATGAAGCCATGAAAGAGATCGAACTCGACATCATGGAAGGGGCCGATATCGTCATGGTCAAGCCGGGTCTCGCCTATCTCGACATCGTCCGCCGCACCAAGGAGCGCTTCGACGTACCGGTGGCCATCTATCACGTATCCGGCGAATACGCAATGGTGAAGGCTGCGGCGGAACGCGGCTGGATCGACGAGGAGCGGGTAATGATGGAATCACTGCTCTGCATGAAACGTGCGGGCGGAGACATGATCTTTACGTACTATGCCAAGGAAGCCGCCAAAAGGCTTCGCTGATGCGGATTTCCCTTGGCGATTGACATCATTTTTCTTTTTTCAGAAGCCCGGCTGTTCACTCGATATGGCCGGGCCTTTTTTCCTCTTGACAGCCATGATACGATACTTCACAGCAGGGGAATCCCACGGCCCCGCCCTCACGACAATTGTGGAAGGAATGCCGGCGGGCGTCACGGTGACACAGCACGATATCGACGCTCAGCTCGCCCGCCGACAGCAGGGATACGGCAGGGGCGGAAGAATGAAAATCGAGACTGACAGGGCCGAGGTGCTCTCGGGAATCCGGTTCGGGAAAACCATCGGCTCGCCGGTCAGCCTGATTATCAGAAACCGGGACTGGAAAAACTGGACCACAGCCATGGCCGTGATGGAAATGCCTTCGGAGGAAATACAGAAAATCAGCATCCCGAGACCCGGTCACGCTGACCTGGCCGGAAGGATCAAGTACGGTTTTGACGATATCCGGCCGGTCATTGAACGCTCGTCGGCAAGAGAAACTGCCGCGCGTGTCGCGGCAGGAACCCTCGCCCGCATTTTTCTCAAGTCACTCGGCATCGAAATCGGCAGCTATGTATCGGCAATCGGACCTGCAGCCGAACCCCCGCTCAATCCCGTTGTTGAAGAGATCCTCGCTGACGGAGCGGAGTCCCTTGCGCTGCTGGCCGACCGGTCACCGGTACGAATGCTTGACAGGAAAGCCGAAACCTCGGCGATCGCCGCAATCGATGAAATCAAAAAACAGGGGGACACGCTCGGAGGGATTATCGAAGTGTTCATCACCGGCGTGCCGATGGGGCTGGGCAGCTATGTGCAACATGACCGGCGCCTCGACGCCGCGCTCGTCTCGGCACTCATGTCCATTCAGGCCATCAAGGGAGCGGAAATCGGCCATGCTTTCGACAATGCAGGAAAACCCGGTTCCCTGGTTCACGATGAGTTTTACCTCTCTTCGACGGCAGGACTTGAAAGAAAAACCAACCGGGCGGGAGGACTCGAAGGGAGCATGTCAAGCGGCCAGGCCATCCATCTCAGGGCCGCAATGAAACCCATTTCGTCGCTGGTCTCACCGCTTCACTCCTTCGACATGCATACGCTCCAGCCGATGCTTTCACGCTTCGAACGCAGTGATACCTGCGCGGTCCCGGCCGCCGGAGTGGTTGCCGAAGCCGTTATTGCACCGGTCATCGCCAACGCATTGCTGGAAAAACTCGGCGGAGATCATCTCGAAGAGATCGCAAGCAGACTCGAGCGTTACCGGCGTGACCTGCGCGGCATGTTTCAGGCCTGAAACCCTGCCATGCATTATTTGCCGGTGCTGACCAGTTTCTGGTTCATTTCCCGTGAAGGTTCGGCAACCTCTGTCCTGCCGACAATCTGCGCCGGTACTCCGGCAACCGTGTAATGGGGCGGAACATCGTCAAGCACGACGCTGCCCGCTCCTACCTTGGCGCCTTCACCGATCACGACATTACCCAAAATCTTGGCTCCCGCTCCTATCAGGACCGATTTGCGCACTTTCGGATGCCGGTCACCGGTCTCCTTGCCGGTGCCGCCAAGAGTCACCTCATGCAGAAGCGAAACATTGTCTTCAACGACGGCGGTTTCACCGATCACAAGACTTGTTGCATGATCAAGAAGAATTCCCTTGCCGATTACCGCTGCGGGATGAATATCGACGGCAAACACCTCTGAAATCCGGTTCTGGATGAAATACGCCATGCTCTTGCGTCCGTTCTTCCAGAGCCAGTGTGCAAGACGGTAGGCCTGAAGAGCCTGGTATCCCTTGAGAAACAGCATGATTTCGAAATAGTTCACTGCTGCGGGATCCCGCTGCTGGGTCGCCACAAGATCGTGTACCGCGTACTCCACCTGTTCGGGGCACTGCCGGTAAAAATCCTCGAAAAGCCCCTGCAGTACCAGCGGCGGGAAATGCTTGGAGCCAAGCTTAACCGACAACAGCATGGCCAGCGACGAGCCGAAATCGTCGAAACGCAGGATATGCTGCTCAAGAAAAATGCTGATTTGCGGATCACGTGAGGATTCACCGGCTGCTCCCGCAACGATAGCCCTCCAGATAGATGTAATCTCTGTTCCCATAATAATTGAGTGGTGCTGCCCGGAGACCGTAACCCCGGAATACTGACGATGCCGGCAAACAGGACGTACGATCCGGCGACCGGTTTACAAGCATGAAAAGCAAAAACGGCGCAAAAGGTTCATACACAGTACATCCGGAGCCCGTAAATTTAGAAAAAAATGGGGATTGTCCGTCCCTCATGTGTATTTTGAACCACGGACGCACCTGCCGTCCGGCAGAAAAAAACCGATCGGCTTTCATTCGGCAAAATAACGGGAAGTTTTTATATTGAAGTTCTGGATTATTCAAAGAAACGCTCTTCCAGTACCGCTTTCATGACCGATCAGGATAAACACAAACCCGGCGCCACTCCTCCCGGCAGCAGAAAAAACAGGAGGGGAAACGCTGAAATCAAACAACTGCAAAGCGAGTTTCTCAACAATATTTCCCATGAAATCCGCACTCCTCTCAATGGCATCATCGGTATGACCGATTGTCTGCTCGATACGGAACTTGACGATAAACAGCGCCACTACACAACAACGATCAAATCAAGCACCGCTTCCCTCCTGAAGCTTACCGATACGATCCTGACGTTTTCAAAAGCCGTTTCAGGAAAAATAATACCGGAAAATCAGGATTTCAGCCTCTCGGAACTGCTCTCATGCATCGCCGAACCACTTTCCGTGCTTGCTGAAAAAAAACAAATCCGCTATTGCTGGAATATCGGGAAGAATACTCCGGATCTGCTCCAGGGGGATCCGGAAAAACTCCGCCAGGTAATAACCTGCCTGACGGAAAACGCCATGAAGTTCACCAGCAAGGGCACCATCTCCCTTGATGTATCCATGGAGAGGCAAGAAGGAGAAAAGTGCGTGCTGCACTTTGCGGTCAGTGACACCGGAACAGGTATACCTGCAGGAAAACTCGATGGCATCTTTGATGCATTCTCGCAGGCGGACACCTCTTCAACCAGAGAATATGGAGGACTTGGACTTGGTCTGGCCCTGTCCCGTGAGCTGGTAACCCTCATGGGAGGTGCAATCGGTGTCGAGAGCCGAGAAAAGATCGGCTCCCGTTTCTGGTTTACCGCATCCTTCGCCGCTCCCGGCCAGGGGAACAGATCCGGAATCAGACCGGCAAAGGAGATCGATCCTCGTGAAACAGCATCATGTTCACGCCGTCCACCCGCTATTCTTGTGGCCGAGGATAACCTTGTCAACCAGCAGGTTGTGGTCATGATGCTGAAAAAATTAGGTCTGGATGCTGATGTGGCCGTCAATGGCAGAGAAGCCGTAAAAGCCACCGGGAAAAAGCACTACAACCTTATTTTCATGGATATACAGATGCCTGAAATGGACGGTCTTGAAGCAACCCGGCAGATACGCCTTGACAAGTCCTCGGGCAATACCGCTATCGTTGCCCTTACTGCGCATACCATGCAGGAGGACCGTGACGGGTGCTTTGAAGCGGGAATGAACGATTTTCTTCCCAAACCCCTGAACCATGAAGCGCTTGTGAAGGTACTGAACCGGTGGCTGCCGGAATTTGACAAGCCGGTCTGACCGGGAAACCGACTTACGCAGTTTGAAAAAGGCCGATACATCCTGCAGAAAAAAGGCGGAAGCTGCGAGTCAAGAAATCCCTCGATGAGGCCACATGATCTCCCTGTATGTCTGAAAAAACCTATCAGGTAAAAGGGATGCACTGCGCAAGCTGCGCATCCATCATCACAAAAAAACTCTCTGCCCTCGAGGGCGTCGAAAAGGTGGAGGTGAACCTTGCCACCGATGAGGCCAGAGTATCCTTCACAGGGCGCAACCTCTCCGACAGCGAACTGAATGCGATCGTTGGAAAACTGGGCTACGAGCTCTCTTCGGAAAACAGCGGCCCCGGAGATGCTGCAGCGGCCGGCGGTTCGGAAAAAACGGCAGGCGGAAAAAAGCGGATGTTCAGCGAAAAACAGGAAGAGCTGGCACGACAGCGGTTCCTGGTGAGCGTCTCGCTGCCTGTGGCAATTCTGGTCTTTGTGCTGATGATGTGGGGGATCGCGGCGGAAACTTTCGGCAACGTTCCCCGCATGCCGCTTTCCATGGAGATACTCAACGGCATCACCATGATCCTTGCCGCACTCTTCATCTTCCGCATAGGCAAGCCGTTTCTCAACGGCATTGGCATCTTCCTGCAACACGGAGCAGCCAACATGGACACGCTGATTGGCATCGGCACGCTTTCAGCGTTCATCTACAGCTCGGCCATCACGATTTTCCCCTCTCTGGGAAAATCGCTCAATCTTCCAGAGCACACCTATTTCGATGTTACAATCGTGGTGATCGGATTCGTACATCTGGGCAAGTATCTCGAAGCCCGTTCAAGACTGAAAACCGGCGAAGCGATCGGCAGGCTTGCCGGTCTGCAGGCGAAATCAGCCCTGCTCGTACGCAAGGGTGAGGAGATCGAGATTCCCGTCGAAGAGGTAAAAAAAGGCAACCTGCTTCGTGTCAAGCCGGGAGCGGTCATTCCTGTTGACGGCATCATTGCAAAAGGAAGTTCATCCATCGACGAATCGATGGTGACGGGCGAACCGCTGCCGGTCGACAGAAATGAGGGAGACCCGGTCATCGGAGGCACCATCAACCGGCAGGGATCCTTTACCATTACCGCCCTGAGGGTCGGCAGTGAGACTTTGCTGGCGCGCATCATTGCCATGGTCGAGGACGCACAGGGCTCAAAAGCTCCCATTCAGAACATCGCTGACCGGATAGCCGCGATATTCGTTCCTTCGGTACTCTTCATCGCCCTGTTGACACTGGTTCTCTGGCTGAGCGTGGGAAGCGCCCTGCTTGGATTCCAGGCCGCGCTCTCCTTCGCCATCATGGGATTCGTCGGCATTCTCGTGATCGCCTGTCCCTGCGCACTCGGACTGGCAACCCCGACAGCCATCATCGTGGGCATCGGCAAGGGTGCGGAAAACGGCATGCTGATACGCAATGCCGAAAGTCTCGAACGACTCGCTTCGGTCGATACCGTGGTGTTCGACAAAACCGGCACCATCACCCGGGGACGTCCGGAAGTGACCGATACCGGCCTGCTCGGCAGTGGAACCGCCCCCGCTTCGGTTCTGGAGCTTGCGGCAGGAGTCGAGCGGTATTCGGAACATCCCCTTGCCGAAGCAATCGTGGAAGCCGCCGGAAAACAGCGCCTTGCACCACCTGAATTGACGGCATTCGAGGCAATGGAGGGGTTCGGTGTCAGGGCAATGAACGGCGGGCAATCCGTTGCGGTCAGAAAACCTTCGCCGGCAGAAACGTCGCTGCCGGAAGTCCAGGCGCTGCTGCAGGAAGGAAAAACCGTCGTCATCGTTGAAAGCGGCAGCACACCTGTCGGATTCATCGCCCTTTCCGACACCATCAGGGAAGGTGCAATAGAGGCTGTCAGGGAACTTGAAAAAAAAGGCATCCGCATCATCATGCTGACCGGCGACAACCCTGCTGCCGCAGGCTATATCGCCGGCCAGGTTGGTATTGAAGAGGTGATTGCCGGAGTACTGCCGGGAGAGAAAGCCGAAAAAATAGCCGCGCTTCAGAAAGAGGGCAGAACCGTCGCCATGGCGGGTGACGGCATCAACGACGCGCCTGCACTTGCGCGCGCCGATGTGGGCATCGCCATGGCTACCGGAACCGACATCGCCATGGAATCCTCAGGCATCACCCTTCTGAAGGGAGACATCAGGAAAGTTTCGCAGGCCGTAACCCTTTCCCGTGCCACCACGCGGGTGATCCGGCAGAATCTCTTCTGGGCCTTCATCTACAACATCATCGGCATTCCGCTTGCAGCCGGGGCACTCTACCCGCTTTTCGGCATCTTTCTCAACCCCGTGTTCTCCGGAATAGCCATGGCCGGCAGCAGTGTCTCGGTCGTGAGCAACTCGCTGCGGCTGAAAGCGAAAAAACTCCGGTAAGCACAGATTTCACAAGCAACGGGAATATCAGTGCGCAGAGTATGAACGGGTAAGGCGGGTTAAACCGTTTCAGGCTCCGGGAAGGCGCGCAAACAGTGAAATGCGGATGAAACACAGTTGCCGGGTTCCCGCCAAGAGGCAACACAGCGATTCAGGTACGTCATGACGTTATGGAGGAGCCCCCCAAAAAAAGGCGACTACGGAGCTTGCCGTAACCGCCTTTATGTCGGGGTGGCGGGACTCGAACCCACGACCTCTGCGTCCCGAACGCAGCACTCTACCATCTGAGCCACACCCCGAAAAAAACATTGTTCCTGCGCCCTTGGACAGACTCGAACTGCCGACCTTTAGTTCCGGAAACTACTGCTCTATCCACTGAGCTACAAGGGCACGCTGAGTCAATCAGGTCGATTGTATCAGGGCTTTAAAGATAAAAAATCCAACTCTTTTATTGAACAACTTTTTTTCTTTTTTCCACACAAAAGCCTCAAGCCATTTCCTCGGCACTCATGATGCCTCCTGCGGCAAGATTGGCACTCATCACCGCCCCGCCCATGGAGTCATAGTAAAGCTGGCGGGAAAACCCTCCGGCCAGAAAGAGGTTGCGCACCGGAGTTCGTTGCGTGGGACGGAACTGTTCCATGTTGGGCAACGGAGCGTACACCGAATGCGGAATCTTCACGAGTGTCGATTTCAGCACTTTCGCACCGAGTGTCTGCTGCGGATAACAGGAGCGAACACTGAGATCGACCCGGCGAAGGATCTCCTCTCTCGAGAGCTTCAGAAGCTCGCGGGCAGGAGCGACGCAGAACTCGAAACGGGTCTTTCCGATGAACGGTTCACCCCGCAGCAACCGGTACTCGGGCGTTGTCCGGGCGAGGTTCGCGTAAACCGGAATGATGCCGTCGGGGCTGAAAAGCACGTTGTCGTCAGTGACGATTTCACGATCGTACCATAACTGTACGGATATGACCGGTACGCCTTCGAGATTCGAAAGACCTCCGAAAAAGCGGTCGTGAGACTTCAGGGATGCCGGAAGCACCTTGTTGAGATCGTGGATCGGCAAAGCCGCCAGATAATAATCAGCGGTCAGAATCTCTCCGTTACGGAGCTGCACACCCTTGATCTCGGTTCCGTCGAAAAGCAGCTCGTCGACTGCGGCGAGATTCCTGAAAACAGCTCCCCGCGACGACGAATGACCCAGAAGCGGCTGATGCAGGTACTCCTGGGGCGCTCCTTTCAGAAAACCCATGCAGGATGATTCGGGAATGCGGTAGAAGGTTTCCGTTACATCAAGAATGATCTTTGCGGAAATCTCCTCGGGAGGAATGAATTTCAGGGCCAGCGCCATGGGCCGGAACATCTTGTCCATGAGACGGTTGCCGAATTTTTTCTGTTCAGCCCATTCGGCGAAAGTCAGGTGGTCCTGGGTTGGTGGGTAGGATGCCTGCTTCAGGGCCAGCGGAATGAGAGAGCGAGAAAAAGAGGCCATCTCCCCGAAAGAGAAGTAGCCGTTCCTGACGATGGCCGGCAGCAGATGCAGGGGACTGGGAAGATCCCAGGTATTGAACGTGAACCGTTTTCCCCCTTCGAGGGTATAGGTGAGCCGGTGATCTTTCCAAAGCACCGCGTGATAGCTCTTGATCTCCTTCATGAGATCGTACAGCACGTCATAAGCACCGAAAAAACAGTGCGTTCCGGACTCGATCCAGTCACCCTCGTCATCCTTCCATGAGGAAACCTTGCCGCCGAATATCTCCCTCTTTTCAAGCACCGTCACCTTGAATCCCCTGTCGACAAGCCGCTTGGTTGCCGTGAGGCCGGCAAGACCGCCGCCGAGAATCATGACCGATTTCTTTTCTGTACTCATTTTCCTGGATTGAACTTCAATAAATGCTTCCGGTACCGGAGAAAGGTGCCGGAATCGCCGCTACAGCGCCGAACGCCCCTCCATGGCGCGGGACAGCGTTGCCTCATCGATAAACTCAAGCTCCGCACCCACCGGAATGCCGCGGGCGATTTTCGTGACTGCTATGCTGTAAGGCCTGAGCAGCCTGCTGATATAGAGCGAGGTCGTCTCGCCCTCGACCGTAGGATTGAGAGCCAGCACAACCTCTTTTACGGAAACCTTTTCATTGCTTTTGCCGAGTCGCGCAAGCAGTTCATGAATCCTGATATCGTCAGGACCGATGCCGTCAAGAGGGGATATGAGCCCGTGCAACACGTGGTACTGGCCTTTGTAGTGACCTGTCTTTTCAAATGCAAGAACATCTGAAGGGGATTCGACGATACAGATGACCGAGCGGTCGCGTGCGGCACTCCGGCAGATATGGCATGGGTCGGCATCACGGTCGGTGACATTCTGGCAGACCGAACAGCGGATAACCTTCTCCTTGACCTCAAGCAGCGCACCGGCAAGCCGTGCGGCCTGGCCCTGCGGCTCCTTGAGGATATGCATGGCCAGACGCTGTGCGGTTTTGCGGCCTATACCCGGCAGTTTGGCGAACTCATCGATCAGGGTTTCAATAGCCGCCGACGTATAACGCATGGAGGGTTATTTACCGAGATTCAGGTTTTTCAGGATATCGGCAGGATTGATCATGCCGCCGGCTGCCTTGGATATTTCCTCCTGTGCAAGCGCCGCCGAGGCTTCCAGAGCGCTGTTGACCGCCGCGATTACGAGGTCCTGCACCATCTCCACGTCGTCGAGGATCTCCGGATCAATTGCAAGTGAAAGCAACTTCTGTTTGCCGCTCACGCTCACCTTGACCATGCCTCCTCCGGACTCGCCGTATGCAACGAGTTTTTCAAGCTGGTTCTGCACATCCTGCATCTTCTCGCCGGCTTTCTGAATCTGTTTCATCATGTCGCCCAAATTCGGCATACCCATCGTACGGTTCTCCTTACAGCGTTACTGTTGACAATCCGGCGCCCTTACTTCCTGCGCAGGGCCAGATAGATTTTCTCGAGAATGTCAGCGGTCGTGAGCTTGTATTTCTCCAGCAGTTCGTCCGGCTTGCCCGATTCGCCGAACTGATCCTCGACACCGACCATTTCGACGGGCACGGGAATATTGCGTGCGCAGACCGCAGCAACCGCATCACCCAGACCGTTATGAATCTGATGCTCCTCTGCAGTGACGATCGCACCGGTATCGTTGGCCGCCCGGACGATGGCAAGGGTATCGATCGGCTTTATGGTATGCATGTTGATCACCCGCACACCGACCCCCTCCTTCTCAAGAATGCGGGCCGCTTCGAGCGCTTTCCAGACCATGATGCCGCAGGCAATGACGGTCACATCGCTGCCGGGATGCAGCTCGATGGACTTGCCGATTTCAAAACCGTCCTCATCGAGTGTGAAATCAGGCACGTTCGGCCTTCCGAAACGCAGGTAAACAGGCCCCTCATGGCTGGCGACAGCCCGTGCGGCACGCCTGGTTTCGCTGTAGTCGCAGGGAACCACCACGGTCATACGCGGCAGACCCCGCATAAGGCCGATATCCTCGAGAATCTGGTGGGTGGCACCGTCCTCGCCGAGCGTAAGACCGGCATGTGATGCGCAGATCTTGACATTGAGGTTCGAATAGCATACCGACTGGCGGATCTGGTCATACACCCTGCCGGTGGCAAATACGGCAAAACTTGCCGCAAAAGGAATCTTTCCGGTCGTTGCAAGCCCCGCAGCCATGGAGATCATGTTTGCTTCGGCAATGCCGGTCTGGAAAAAACGGTCGGGAAACGCATCGCGGAACTGGTTCATGTTCAGAGAACCGGTCAGGTCGGCACACAGCCCCACAACCGAGCTGTTCTCGCGCCCGATTTCAAGCAGCGCTTCACCAAAACCTGTACGGGTAGCCTTGTTCCCCCGCGAAACATACCGGGCGGCCTGGACGCCGATGTTATTTTCTCCCATTAATTCCAGAATAACTTAAATTAAAAAAAACAGTTCCGCCCGGTCTCGCGTGAACAGGAAAAACCCGGACATCATGACAAAAGTTGAATATAAGCATACAGAAATAGCGGTAAAAAAACAATTGGGGCAAAACTTTCTCACCGACCGGAACATCACCAGAAAAATCGTGAGGATTTCAGGCGCACAGCCGGAAGACCGCATCCTCGAAATCGGGCCGGGATTCGGAGCGCTGAGCAGGGAAATCATTGAAGTGTGCCCCATGTTCACGGTGGTGGAAAAGGATCCGAAGCTTGCAGAATTCATCCGCACCCACTACCCGCAACTGAGGGTCATCGAGGCCGATTTTCTGAAAACCGATATCGAAGCGATTGCCGCAGGCTCAAAGCTGCGCATTCTCGGCAACATCCCCTACTCCATCACCACTCCTATCCTTTTCAGGCTGCTGGAGCATCGGCACTGCATCGTCCAGGCGACCCTCATGATGCAGCATGAGGTGGCCATGCGCATCGTGGCCGCTCCCTCAACCAGGGAGTACGGAATCCTTGCCGTACAGCTGCAGGCGTTTTTCGACGTATCGTACGGTTTCAGGGTGGGACGCAAGGTCTTCCGGCCGCAACCCGGAGTGGACAGCGCGGTCATCACCATGACCCCCAAATCCACCCTCCTTCCGAGCGATCCCGAAGGATTCAGCCGTTTCGTCCGGTGCGCCTTCCGGCAACGCCGCAAGACACTCCTGAACAACCTTAAGGAAGACTACAGCCTCGACACGATCTCTCCAGAGGTGCTGAAGCGTCGTGCCGAATCGCTCACGATCGGGGAGTTTTTTGAACTGTACGAAAAAACGAAACCCGCAAAGCCCTGAAGCAGGAAACAGAACCGGAAACTCCTGCTGCATGCGCTCAACGATTGTTGATTGTCCGGAACTGTATTTTTTCTTAACATGAAGCTTTCCGCGGGCTTCGGCCACACCGGCGGCGCTCCGGGTTCACCCGCAAAGCACTGTTCTGCCTGTTTTTTGTTCTTGCTCATTGCCTCACCCTGCTTTTTCACAACAACCTTAGAAAATCATAAAGGGGGGTTATTTGTATGTCGCAGTCCTACAACGCCGTCTTTCGACACTCGATCGAGCAGCCCGAAGAGTTCTGGGGTGCAGCCGCCGCCGAGCTGCACTGGTACAAAAAATGGAACACCGTGCTGGATTCCGGCAACCCTCCATTCTACCGGTGGTTTGCCGGCGGCATGACCAACACCTGCTACAACGCGCTTGACCGTCATGTCGATGAAGGCAGGGGAAACCAGCTTGCGGTGATCTATGACAGCCCGGTTACAGAAACGAAAGAACGATATACCTACAGGGAGTTCCGCGATATCGTCGCTCTTTTCGCCGGCGCGCTGCAGTCGAGAGGGGTACGTAAAGGAGACCGGGTCATCATCTACATGCCCATGATTCCCGAAGCGGTGGTTGCCATGCTTGCCTGTGCAAGAATCGGAGCCATCCACTCCGTGGTGTTCGGAGGATTCGCCTCGCACGAACTTGCGGTGAGAATCGACGACTGCAAACCGAAAGTGATCATCTCCGCATCATGCGGCATAGAGTACGGCAGGGTCGTCGATTACAAGCGACTGCTCGATTTTGCCATCGAGCTTGCGCACTTCAAGCCGGAAATCTGCATCATCAAGCAGCGCGACCAGCTGAAAACCGAACTGAACGAGGAACGCGATCTGACGTGGAAGCAGTCGCTGCTCGGAGCCGAACCGGCACAGTGCGTTCCGGTAGAGGCAACCGATCCGCTCTATATCCTCTACACCTCAGGTACGACCGGTCAGCCGAAAGGCATCGTGCGCGACAACGGAGGACATATGGTTGCCATGAAATGGTCGATGGAAAACGTCTACAACGTCAAACCCGGAGAGGTTTACTGGGCGGCAAGCGACGTCGGCTGGGTCGTGGGCCACTCCTATATCGTCTACGCACCTCTCCTGCACGGATGCACCACCGTCATTTTCGAAGGAAAGCCGGTCGGCACACCCGATCCGGGTACGTTCTGGAGAATCGTCAACGAACACGGCGTATCGGTGCTCTTTACCGCCCCGACCGCATTCAGGGCCATCAAGAAAGAGGATCCGAACGGGATGCACATCAGGAAATACGACCTGTCGAGCCTCCGGACCCTTTTCCTCGCAGGCGAACGCGCCGATCCCGACACGGTGAGATGGGCCGAAGAGAAGCTGAAAATTCCGGTTATCGACCACTGGTGGCAAACTGAAACCGGCTGGGCTATCGCCGCGAACTGCCAGGGCATTGACCCCGGTCCGGTCAAGTACGGTTCCGCATCGAAGGCGGTGCCGGGATACGACGTGCAGGTGGTCAACCAGGAAATGGAGCAGCTTCCCCCCGGCCAGATGGGCGACATCGTGGTCAAACTGCCGCTCCCTCCCGGCACCATGCTTTCACTCTGGAAAGCCGATAACCGGTTTGTGGAAAGCTACATGACCCGTTTTCCCGGCTACTACCAGACCAGCGACGCCGGCTATATCGACGATGACGGGTACATTCACATCATGTCGCGCACGGACGACATCATCAACGTTGCCGGTCACCGTCTTTCGACCGGTGCCATCGAGGCCGCACTGTGCGAGCATCCCGACGTTGCCGAAAGCGCGGTGATCGGCGTCAACGACGATCTCAAGGGACAGGTGCCGCTCGGATTCCTTGTACTGAAAGCCAACGTCGATACCCCGCAAAACCAGATCATCAAACACGTGATCGAATATGTGCGCGAGAACATCGGCCCGGTAGCCTCATTCAAGAATGCCGTCATCGTCCAGAGGCTGCCGAAAACCCGGTCAGGCAAAATCCTGCGCAGCACCATGCGCAAGATCGCAAACAGCGAAGAGTACACGATGCCGGCCACGATAGACGATCCGGTCATTCTCGATGAAATCAGGGAAGCCCTGCTAACCATAGGTTATGCGGCAACCAGCAAATCCGTGACAAAGGAAGCATGATCACGAAAATCGATCATATCGCCATAGCGGTACAGAACCTTGAAAGCGCGCTCGAAACCTTCAGCAACGTTCTCGGGTGTGCTCCCGGGTCCATTACCATCGAGAATGTTCCGTCCGAAAAGGTGCGGGTTGCCTTCATCCCCGTGGGAGAAACGAAAATCGAGCTGCTCCAGCCGCTCGGAGACGACAGCCCGATTTCGAAGTTTCTGGTGAAAAACGGCGACGGCATGCACCATATCGCCCTGCAGAGCACCGATATCGATGAGGAAACCGCACGCATCGCGGCCCTGAACATCACCACTCTGGGCGCTCCCAAGCAGGGCGCCGGGGGAAAACGCATTGTATTCCTGCACCCGAAAGAGACCAACAGGGTGCTCCTCGAATTCACCGGAAAACACGCTTAACCAATTGAGATAACGACGCCTCAAACCGTGGAACATTTTTATCTGCCTTTCGAGAAAAAAGAGGGGCTCAGCTCTTCGCATGAAACGCTGGAAACCCTGAGCGAATACGAAAAATACCAGCTCTCCTTTCACCCCGAACGCCCCAAATACCTCGACTACCTCACGGTTTTCAACGGTGTTGAAGAGTGCCTGCAGAACGACGAACATGGCAGTTGTGTGATCCAGACCCACAGGGCAACGCTGAAGACCGCAGAAAAACTCGTTCCGCTCATGCTCATCGGCCAGCAGTCCGGACCGACATCTGATTTCAGTATCATGAAAAAGCTCATGAAAGACCCTGAAAGCGTCAAACGCTGGAACCACGGCATGCCGACTCCTGCAGCTTTCAGGAAAGCGGTCGAAGCGATCGGAATTGCCGAAATGGAAAACCGGATCATCATTACCATCATCGATACTGCCGGAGCCGATCCGACCGAGGAGTCGGAAGCCGGAGGCATCGCCTGGAAAATCGGACATTGCATGCAAGCCCTTGCCGAAGCACAGGTGCCAACCCTGTCGGTCATCATCAACCGGGGATGCAGCGGTGGAGCCATAGCCCTGACCGGGTGCGACGGAGTGCTGGCCATGGAATTCGCCACCTATCTGGTAATCTCCCCCGAAGCATGCTCCTCGATTCTTTTCCGCACAAGGGACAAGGCCAACCTTGCCGCCGAAATTTCGCAGATCACAGCACGTGAAGCGCTTGCAAACGGCATTGTCGACGACCTCATCAGGGAGCCTGAAGGACCGGCACACCGGTTCCGGGAATCCGCCATGGAGTCCTTCAGAAAAAGCGTGACCATATGGATCGAAAAACTTGACGCCATCCCGCGCGATTGCGTTTTTGCAGCAAGAATGCTGCGCTGGGAAAAAATCGGCCAGTGGAACACCATCAGCGAGGAGGATATCCGTTCATTTGAAAAACCGGTAACATTCTTCATCCCGAAACCGAAAAAGGCGTTGTTCGTTGCGCGCCATAAAAAGTGTATGGACAGCGAAGGCCGGAAGATGTTCGATCCGGTGCTGTATTCGAAACTGCTTGCCGACAATTTCGTCTGCAGTACCTGCGGCCACCGTTACGTACGCCTGACCGCCCACGATTACATCGACCTTGTGCTCGATAAAGATTCGTTCCGCGAGCACCCCGAAACCCGTTATATTTCAGATCGGGATATTCTCTCCTTTCCCGACTATCAGCGAAAAATCGAGGAAGCCCGTCATAAGACCGGAGCAGCCTCATCGTTCATCACCGGAGACGGAACCATCGATGGCCATGCGGTGGTGTTCTGCGCCACGAACTTCAATTTTCTCGGCGGTTCCTTCTGCATGTCTACCGGCGAAAAAATCTGGCAGGCTGCAAAAATCGCCGTGGCCCGCAGGAAACCGCTCATCATGCAGGCAACCGGAGGAGGAGCGAGAATGCATGAGGGATGTTCATCCATGGTCAGCATCCCGAAGCTGCATGTCGCCATCTCAAGCGTCGAAAAAGCCGGACTGCCGGTCATCACCATCGTCACCGACCCGACGCTCGGCGGTGTTGCCATCGGAATGGCCTCCCGGGGATTCCGGATTTTCGAGCACAACGCCGGCAATATCGGCTTTTCCGGAAAACGCGTTATCGAACAGTACACCGGCAGGCATACCTCGAAGGAGTTCCAGACAACCTGGTGGTTGCAGCAGAAGGGTTTTGTGGACAAGACCGCCCTGCCGACCCAGCTTCGGCGTGAAATTGCCGGTATACTCGGGTGCCGCAGGCATGAACAGCAGGGTGTGGTTTCATGAACAAGTTTCCCCTTATGCAATGACACGATCTTCAGAACATCCGCTCTTCAGGGAGTTTTCCCCCGTCGGCTGGGACGAATGGCAAGCCAAAGCGGCTCTCGATCTCGGGGAAAAATCCTATGAACACATCAGATGGACAACTCCTGACGGATTTACCCTTGAACCGTGGTACGCACCCGGCAATTCGGTTGTCCTGCCGGTGCCGCTAACGAGGAAGACGGGAAACGAATGGAGAAACTGCAGGAAAATCAACGTTACTGAACCGGAGAAGGCAAACCGGGAAGCCCTCGACAGCTTTTCCCTGGACAGTTCGGCTCTGGAGCTCTCCTTCACCGAACGGCAGTCCGGCTGCCGCGAGGAACTTGACCGGCTGTTGCAGGAAATATCCATTCCCGATGTGGCAATCTACTTTTCCGGAAACATCGAAGAGCCTGAAAAACTGCTTGAAACTCTTGCCGCAATACCCGGATTCAGCCGCAATACCGGAGGAGTGCTGGCTCCACTGCATGAACAGGCACCGGAAAGAGACTCGGCTCTTTTCAATGCAGCGGAGTCGATGCCGGACTTCCGCTTTCTTGCCGCCGATACCCTTCCCTGGCATGAGAGCGGAGCGACGCCTTCGCAGGAAATCGCTCTTGCACTTGCAGCGGCAAGCGACATTCTCAGCCGGTATTCCGGTTCAGGAATCGATCCGGACCGTATTGCCGCAAGACTGGAGATTGTCATGGCAGCCGGATCGAGCCACTTTACCGAACTGGCAAAACCCAGGGCACTCCGTGCACTGCTGCTCCACCTCCTGAAAGCGTATGGAGTAAACGAAGAGGTTCTTCCAAGGCTTTTCGCCAGAGCATCGCGGCGAAACCGCTCACTGCTCGATCCTTACACCAACGTGCTTCGCCAGACAACCGAAGCGGTTGCCGCCATACTCGGCGGTTACGATACCTTGCAGATAGATCCGTTCGACATCGGCCTTTCCGTTGCTTCCGGTGACGCCGAGCGCATTTCGGGAAATATCCACCTGATCCTGAAAGAGGAGTCGTTCCTTGACAGGGTCATCGATCCTGCTGCAGGTTCGCATTTCATTGAAACCCTCACCTCCCGGCTGGCTGAAAGCGCATGGTATTTCTTCTTGCAGATCGAGAGTGCCGGAGGTCTTGCCGCCGCAACAGCAAGCTGCATGATCAAGAGGGCTGTTGCCGAAAGCAGCTCATCCAGAAAGAAAACGCTTGAAAACCGGAAAAAAACGCTTGTGGGGGTGAACCGCTACCCCGAAACGCTCTCCCGATTACAGGAAAAAAAGGTTCCGGAGCTGCTGCTGGCCACCGAAAGCGAGCCGGCAGGAAGCGAAACGGCGGCGTTCGAACACCTGCGCCTGAAAGCCGCAAAGCACCGCATGGAGAAGAGCTGCGTGCCTTCCGTGTTCATATGGCTATCGGGAGACCCGTCGCTGAGTTTCCGGCAGGCTTCGTTTGCCGAAGACTTCTTCCGTTGCGGAGGTTTCGACATCGCCGGTACTGCTGTGCTTGAAGCCACCCTGAAGGGTTGTGCAACCGCGTTGCAAAACCGGCCGGCCATCGTGGTACTCTGCATCGCCGAAAAAGACCCGGTACCGGCGGCGGAAACCATCTGCAAAGGTCTTCGCGAACTGCAGCCCTCCGTCATCCCGGTCATGGCTGGCAAGCCTCCTGCAGGAAGCGACCACCTTTCCGAAGCCGGACTTGAGGGTTTTGTCTACACCGGCGTCAATGTCCTTGAAATGCTGCAATCATATCACCACAAAACCGGAATACAATGAGACCTGACTTTTCCGTTATCGACATTTTCTCTTGTCCGGAAAAAACAGGAACCGCCACCGGGCCGGCAACCGGCACATGGTCGACCGCCGAAGGCATCGACATCCGTCCCGTGTATACCGCCCGGGAGATCGGTGATGCCGGACACCTCTGTTTCGCACCGGGATTTCCGCCCTACACCGCCGGGCCATATACCACCATGTACACCACCAGGCCATGGACCATCAGGCAGTACGCCGGCTTTTCAACCGCCGAAGAGTCCAACGCCTTTTACCGGAAAAATCTTGCCTCCGGCCAGAAGGGGCTTTCGGTGGCTTTCGACCTCCCGACGCACCGTGGCTACGATTCCGATCATGAACGCGTGGTGGGAGACGTCGGCAAGGCCGGTGTGGCGATCGATTCGGTCGAGGACATGAAAATCCTGTTCGACCGCATCCCGCTTGGCGACATCTCGGTATCGATGACCATGAACGGCGCCGTACTTCCCGTCATGGCTTTCTATATCGTTGCTGCAGAAGAACAGGGAGTTGGGCCGGAAAAGCTCAGCGGCACCATCCAGAACGACATCCTCAAGGAGTTCATGGTGCGCAACACCTACATCTATCCTCCCGAGCCGTCGATGCGCATCATCGGCGACATCTTCCGCTTTACCAGCAACTGCATGCCGAAGTTCAACTCGATCAGCATATCGGGGTACCACATGCAGGAAGCCGGCGCGACAGCCGACCTTGAACTCGCCTATACGCTTGCCGACGGCCTCGAGTACATCCGCACCGGACTCCGGGCCGGGCTTGACATCGATGCCTTCGCCCCTCGCCTCTCCTTTTTCTGGGCTGTAGGCATGAACTACTTCATGGAGATCGCAAAACTGCGGGCGGCACGAATGCTCTGGGCCAAAATTGTGAGCGGCTTCAACCCGAAAAGCCTGAAATCACTGATGCTGCGCTCGCACTGCCAGACCTCCGGATGGAGCCTGACCGAACAGGACCCGATCAACAACATCACCCGCACCTGCATCGAGGCGCTTGCCGCCACGCTTGGCCATACCCAGTCGCTGCACACCAATGCACTCGATGAAGCCATTGCCCTTCCCTCAGTATTTTCCGCGCGTATCGCCCGCAACACGCAGCTGTACCTTCAGGAAGAGACCGATATAACCCGGAGCATCGATCCGTGGGCCGGTTCGTATTACCTCGAACACCTCACCGGCGAACTTGCCGCCAAAGCCTGGAAGCTCATCACGGAAATCGAGGAGGCCGGAGGCATGGTGAAAGCCATCGAACAGGGAATCCCGAAGCTGCGCATCGAGGAGGCCGCAACTCGCAAACAGGCACGCATCGACAGCGGTGAGGAGATCATTGTCGGAGTGAACGGCTATACCACCAGCAGCCGTACCGATATCGAACTGCTCGAGGTGGACAATACCCTTGTTCTGCAGCAGCAGGTTGAACGCATCAGGAAAATCCGGGAGGAACGAAACAGCGAGGAGTGCACTGCAGCGCTGCAGGCTATCGCGAACTGTGCCGCAGAAAAAGAGGGAAACCTGCTTGAACTGGCTGTCGATGCAGCCCGCAAAAGGGCCACTCTCGGCGAAATCTCGTCGGCATGCGAAACGGTTTTCGGACGCTACCGTTCATCCATCAGGCTCAACACCAATGTCTACCGCTCACAGATGCAGCATAACAGGCTATTTCAGGAAGCCCAGAAGCTTGCCGACAGGTTCGCCTCGCTTGAAGGGCGCAGACCGAGAATCATAGTGGCCAAGGTCGGACAGGACGGACACGACCGCGGAGCCAAGGTGATCGCCGCAGGATTTGCCGATATCGGTTTCGATGTGGATATCAGCCCGCTCTTCCAGACCCCTGAGGAGGTTGTCGGGCAGGCGCTTGACAACGACGTGCATCTCATCGGCATATCGAGCCTCGCCGCAGGCCACAAAACCCTGATACCGAACATCATTTCAGCGCTCAGGGAAGCAAGGCGCGAGGATATTCTTGTCATCGCCGGAGGAATCATTCCCGAAAAGGACCATGCGTTTCTTTACGAACAGGGTGTGGCGGGAATTTTCGGTCCCGGCACGGTCATTGCCGAAGCCGCGATCCGTGTTCTCGGCATGCTGCTCCGTCGCTTTGAGACCCCGTAGGAGCTGAAACCATGCGTCAAACAGGCAAGCCATACGAGCCCGGTGTCGAGGAGATGGTAGCGGGAATCCTGAGCGGAGACCGGCGAATGCTGAGCCGCGCCATAACCCTTGTCGAATCGGCCAGACCCGACCATGAAGCGCAGGCCCACCAGGTACTCGACCGATGCCTCTCGGTAAAAAGTGAAACAATGCGCATCGGCCTCACCGGATCGCCGGGAGCCGGCAAAAGCACCTTCATCGAGGCGCTGGGGGAGCATATCATCGCCGAGGGCCACCGGCTTGCTGTGCTTGCCGTCGACCCAAGCAGCAGCCGTTCGAAGGGAAGCATTCTCGGCGACAAGGCCCGCATGGAAAAACTCGCCGGCCGCAGGGAAGTCTTTATCCGTCCAACCGCCTCCTCGGGTCATCTGGGAGGAACATCGCCCAGAACCCATGAAGCCATCGTGCTGTGCGAAGCGGCCGGTTTCGATGTCATTGTCGTGGAAACCGTCGGAGTCGGCCAGTCCGAAATCATGATCGACACCATGGCGGATTTCATCCTGCTGCTCATGCTGCCGGGATCGGGAGACGAGCTTCAGGGTATCAAGCGCGGAATCATGGAGATCGCCGACGCCATTGCCGTTACGAAAACCGATGGAGGGCAGGCCGCTCTTGCAGCGGTATCCAAAGCCGACTTCGAAGCCGCATTCCGCATGCTGCCGGCACGCCATACGCTCCGTGAACGCAAGGTGTTCCTCACCTCAGCCATCACCGGCACCGGCATAAGCGAGGTGTGGCAGGAGATTCGCGACACCGTGTCATCGATGCGCAGCCAGGAGATCCTGCCTGCAAGGCGGCGCGAACAGCTCAGGCAACTCTATCTTGGTGTGCTCGAAACCATGCTCAAGGCAAGGTTCTTCAGCGATCCCGGCGTACAGGCAGCACAGCCGGGCATTGAAAAGCAGGTGCTCTCGGGAAACCTCACCCCCTTCAGCGGCGCCAGAAAGCTGATCGAGGCCTTTGAGCACAAACCCTGACCCTTCACTCCGGAAAAGCGCCTGCCCGGCAGGCTACACAGGTTTCCGGGAAACCTATCCCTGCTCCTCGATGAACTCCTTCTCGGCGCTCTTGACGATCAGCACCGGACAGTCAGCCTTGCGCACCACGGTTTCGGCAACACTGCCCATGATGAGGCGGCTGAGCCCCTTCTTGCCGTGCGACCCCATGATGATGAGATTGACATCGAGTTCCGAGGCCTTTTCAAGAATCACGTCGGCGGGATTGCCGATCTCGACGGAACCCTCGACCTTCAGTCCCTTGGCAAGCAGGCCGTTTTTCAGTTCATTGAGATCGGCCTCGGCAGCTTTTTCAAGATCCTCCTCGAGCGGAATATAGTTCAGGGAGAGGTCGACCGCCATGGGCCTGGGCTCGACGACATTGAGCAGAAACATCGAGGCTCCCATGCTGACGGAGAATTCGTGCGCATAGCGCAAGGCCTTGCGGGAGGCATCGGAAAAGTCCACCGGGCAGAGAATGGTGCGTATCTTGAACATGACGGTGATGGTTAGGATTCCTTGGATGACGACGGGGCTCTGTTCTCCAATAACGGCCTGATCAGGTCGATCGGAAGCGGGAATATGGTTGTCGAGTTGTTCTCTCCGGCGATATCCTGCAGCGTCTGCAGATAACGCAGCTGGAGTGCGCCCGGCGTCGCGGAAATGATCGCCGCCGCTTCGGCAAGGCGCTGGGAAGCCTGGTACTCCCCTTCGGCGTTGATGATCTTCGAACGGCGCTCGCGCTCGGCCTCGGCTTGCTTGGCCATTGCGCGACGCATCTCTTCGGGAAGATCGATCTCCTTCACTTCAACCTTGCCCACCTTGACGCCCCATGGAGAGGTATCCTTGTCGAGAATGGTCTGGATTCGATCATTGATCTCGTCCCGCTCCGAAAGCAGATTATCCATTTCACCCTGGCCGCAGACGCTGCGCAGCGTCGTCTGTGCAAGCTGGGAGGTTGCAAAATGAAAATCCTCAACGTCCACGATAGCCTTGACGGGTTCAAGAACCCTGAAATACACAACAGCGCTTACCTTGACCGAAACGTTATCCCTTGTAATGATATCCTGGGGAGGCACATCGAGCGTCACGGTCCGCAGATCGACACGCACCATCTTGTCAAGACCCGGTATCAGGATAATGATGCCGGGCCCCTTCGCGCCGAGAAGCCTTCCCAGTCGAAACACGACTGCCCGCTCGTACTCTCGAATAATCTTTACCGAAGAGACCACAAATGCCAGAAGCAGCATGAAAATGGTAAGAAAATTGAATGTCAGCATCGTTGTTCAATCCTGTTTAATGGTTACAGACACCTGAAGGCCGTTGACCTCCTTGACGAAAACTTGTGTCCCTGAAGGAACATGGCTGTCCGCTACGGCATCCCACAACTCGCCGTGCAGAAAAACCTTTCCGGCAAGAGGGGGCGATATATCCCGGAAAACCGTCGCCGATTCACCGATCATACCCTCCATTCCGGAAATCTGACGACGAGCCGCCGATCTGGCGACAACCCACAGAATACCGGCAACAGCAGATGCAAATACAAGAAAAACCGGCAGAAAAACAAGAAGAGACAGCTCAATGCCCGTACCTTGCGTACTGAAAAGCATGAGTGAACCGGCAAAGAGCGCAATGAGGCCGGCTATGGCAAACAGGCCTCCGCTGGTAACGAACAGCTCAAGGCCGATAAAGATCGCAGCAAGAACAAGCAGTATGATACCGGTTATGCTGACCGGAAGCATCTGCATGGCATAAAGACCGAGTATCAGTGAAATCGCCCCTGCCACGCCAGGAAATATGGATCCCGGATTGGAGAGTTCGAAATAGATTCCGGCAAGTCCGGCCAGAAAAAAAATGTAGGCGAGATTGGGATCGGCAAGCATCATAAGTGCCTTTTCCTGAAACGTAGGCTCGATCTTTACAATAATGGCGCGAGCTGTCTGAATCGTCACTTCCCCACCGGCGGTTTTCACGCGCTTCCCCTCTATCGCCCCGAAGAGAGCCTGCATATCGGTCGCAACCACGTCGATGACGCCCGCAGCAAGAGCCTCCTGAGCGCTTGACGCCCTGCTTTCCTGAACCGCCTCTTCCGCCCAGCGGGAGTTCCTGCCGCGCTCTTCGGCCAGGCTTCTGGCAAAAGCCGCCAGGTCGCTGGCCGACTTCCTGCTCATAACATCGCTCTCCTTTTCACCGCCTCCCATACCTACCGGATGGGCAGCCCCGATCTCCGTACCCGGCGACATGGCCGCAACATGGGCCGAAAGCATCAGCAGCGCCCCTGCGGAGGCGGCCTGTGCTCCTGAAGGGTGAACGTAGACGATGACGGGAATCTTCGAGGCCATGACATCCTGCACCATCTGGCGCAGCGAACTCACCAGCCCCCCCGGCGTATCGAGCTCTACCAGCAGCGCCACCGATCCGTCAGCATGTGCCTCTCCAAGCGCTCGGGACAAATACTGGGCGCTGGCGGGATTCACCGACCCTCTGAGCACAATCGCCGAAACCCGCTGCTCGCTGCCGTGAGCGGATGCAACAGCGAAAAAACCATACAGCAATAGTGCCGCAAAGAAAAGCCCCGTAAAGCGTCGGCCCTTGCCGTTACCATATCCTGCCATGACGGAATTATTCGTTGAAAACGTGCATCTCCCATCAATATAATGAAATAAACCGGCCACAACGTTCCCTGTCGCACAGCATGGAAAAAGAAAAGCAGGATTGTCATGACAAAAAACGTCAAACTGCTGATACCGGATACAGCAGCTTCACCGTGCAGAAACTAATGCAGAGGTTTCATTGTTTTCTGTCTCGATAACGATTTTCGCTCAAACAAACGATCACGAAAAACCATGTACTTCGATCCTTTATACTTTGTCTTTGCGCTTCCGCCGATGCTGCTTGGACTCTGGGCACAGTTCAGGGTCAAGGCTGCATTCAGCAGATATTCGCAGGTGCGCACCAACACCGGCATCAGTGGCTCCGAGGCAGCCCGGAGGCTTCTGGAAAGAGGGGGGCTCGGCAACGTCACGGTCGAGGCCACCCGAGGCATGCTGTCCGACCACTACGATCCCCGTCACAAGGCACTGCGGCTGAGCGAGCAGGTGTACAGCCTTCCGAGCATCGCCTCGGTCGGCGTTGCAGCTCACGAGGCCGGACATGCGTTTCAGGATAAAACCGGTTACTTGCCGCTCCAGCTCCGCTCGGTCATGGTGCCTGCCGTTTCCATCGGCAGCAACCTCGGACCGATCATCTTCATGGTCGGCATGTTCATGGCCGGTACGCTCGGCACCACGCTTGCCTGGGCAGGCATCACGCTCTTTGCCGCCACGGCGCTCTTCGCCCTGGTCACCCTTCCGGTGGAGTTCGACGCAAGCCGCAGGGCGAAGGAACTGCTCGTTTCGCAGGGCATCGTCTCCCCTGCCGAAATGCAGGGCGTGAACGCCGTGCTCAACGCCGCAGCGCTCACCTACGTCGCCGCCGCCGCACAGGCCATCATGCAGCTCTTCTACTTCCTCACGATCATGAACCGCAGGAATTCTTAGATATCCCCGCATACGGATGGCTACGCCGGATTAAAAGCATAAAGCCGGACAACGGCTTTATGCTCATCTTCCATTTCTGTAAGGCTTATCAGCGAGAAGCGCGATGAAAACCCCCTTCAATACGGCAATTCGATCTTTGTCTTCAGGGAAAACTCCCTGTTGGAAATGTTGCTGCATTTCATGCAACTTCAGAGTATTCCCTGTTCAACTCAATCGATTCTGATCTGACAGTATGGCGGACAGTTTTTTTTCCATAGCCGACCTCCGCATCTTCTCATACGGCAGCACTGTTGGAGCGGGAGTCCTGCTGTGGATCCTCGAAGGAGTTATCCCTTTTTTCTCCCCCAGGAACCACCGCGCCCGACATGCCAAACTCAATCTTTCGATTGCCGGAATCAACCTGCTGATCCTGCTCCCTTCGGGCATACTCATGGCATTCATACTCGACTGGTCGAAAAACTTCTGGCCGGGCATCGGCATGCTTGCCCTTCACCCCGCAGCCGAAGCCATCATGATCATCCTCGTCATCGACCTGTGGATGTACGCATGGCATCGTCTCAACCATGAAACGGCATTTCTCTGGAGATTCCACTCCGTGCACCACAGCGACACCGCGCTTGACGTCACCACAAGCTGGCGGTTCCATTACATGGAGATCCTGTTCTCGGAACTGCTGCGACTCCCCATTTTCATGCTGCTTGGTGCGGGAATCGAACACCTGCTCCTCTACTTGCTCCTCATGACGCCGGTCATCGAATTCCACCACAGCAACATCTCCATTCCGCCCGCCATGGACCGGCTGGCCCGGCTCGTCGTCCCCTCCCCCATGATGCACCGTCTGCATCACTCGAGGCTGAGAAGCGATCACGACTCGAACTACGGCAGCATGTTCTCCCTGTGGGACCGTCTTTTCGGCAGCTTCCTTATGAAAGAGAGTCTCGATGGCCTCCGTCTCGGCCTCGACAATGAAAGCGATCCCGGCAAGCAGCGGCTTTTCCCTCTCCTTCAGCGGCCGTTCCGTCCATAGCGCGCTATCTGCGCCGTTCGACCATCACGGACCAGACCGGGTCGTACCCGTCTATTTCGTCCGTCGTACCGGAGGCATCGACGACCGGCCTGCCCTGGTTATACCAGCGGAAAATACCCCCGCGCAGATTGCGGCAGCTTCTGGCCCCCGCATTCCGGCACACGCTCTCCACCTGCTCGATCAGTTCCGAGCTGCGCTGTCCTGCAGAACAGTAAAAGACCGTGTCGCGCCCCTTGATAACGGATCCGTAATGGGTCGCGAAATCATCCGGACCGGTATCCGGATCAAGACGCACGGCCGTCGCTATCCTGCTCTTCCCGTACTCACCGACAGTACGCACGTCGAAAAGCAGCGGCGGTTCCGGTCCGGCAAGCATCGCAGCCAGTTCGTCGGTCGCCAGGTTATCCACCCGGTGTGTACGCTCGATCATCATGATTGCGCCATCGAGCAGCCAGTCAGAACCGAACATCTCTTCCCTCCTCTCTTCCGGACACCGCTGCCATGGCGGTAAGATACCTGTGAGCATAAAGCTTGCCTATTCCGGCGAGCTCGCACAGCTGGTCGAAGAAAATCGTCGTGATTCCGTATTGACTCCGAATCCGCCCGATCATCGACATCCATAAACGGGCAGTCATCTCGGCGTCCGCCAGAGCTCGGTGAAACCTTCCTGTCTCCGGAATGGCAGCATGCGACACAAGGGTTTGCAGCTTATGGTTGGGGGCATCCTGAAAAATCCTTCTTGAAACAAGCAGCGAGCAGCAGCAGTTTCCTTCATATTCCAGTTTCGCCCGTCTGAGCTCGTAATCCAGAAAACGGCGATCGAACGACGCATTGTGAGCGACAATATTTCTGCCGGCTATAAATTCCGAAAACTCGGTCATCACCTCTTCGCAGCAGGGCTGGCCTTTGAGCATATCATTTGTGATTCCGGTATAGCCCTCTATGAAGGGACTGATCCTGAAACCGGGGTTCATCAGCTTCTGAAAGCGACCGACAATCTCTCCCTGCTCCAGAAGCACCGCACCGACCTCGATAGCCCGGTCGCCATATTGCGGAGACAGGCCTGTCGTCTCGAAATCGATAACCGCCACATTATCGGCCGGCATCCGGTGCATGATACACGGAACGATTATAAAACCGTGACGGCCCTTGCAGCACATCCCAGTTGCTCTCCTGAAAAATCGAATGACATGTGGTCACGCTTTCACCTCTTCCCTCCTCAGTCCTCTTCTGAACATCGCGAGGATTTGCTCCGACTTCCGCCCAGAAAAGATTGGCGCCGGCAATAGCTCCTAACGTACAGGGTTCATGGGTGCAATTGCCTGAAACGCTCCTCGGCATACCCAGCCTGGTAACGGCTACGATCTGTGCCATCCGCAGCTCGCTGATGATTCCGAGCGCAGCCAGCCTGGTTCCCGGAATGGGAATCCTGCGTGCTGCCCCGCTGTAGGCAGGATTGAACGACGCGGTGAATGCGATCATATCGGCAATCTCTTTATTGGTATGTTCAGGCCCGACAGGCTCCACGCATGTTCCAACTTCAAGACCGGCCTCAAGAAAATTATGAATACTCTTCTTTCTCTTGCCGGCATCGAGCGAGGTATCGATTCCTTCTCGGAGCCGAAGCGCATGATACACTCCGGCAAACCCGGCTTCTTTCAGCCTGAGAGCGCTCTTGAGCGACTGGTCGCCGACATTGGCAATCAATGTCGTTTCCGGCTTCAGATTTTTTCGCACCTCCCCTGCTATTTCCAGAAAATGCTCAAACGGATAGTGCGCCGTAGACATCAGAAACAGAGCGTTCGCACCGTCTGTTTCAAACCGGCACGCATAAGCGACAGCCTCTTCGGAACTCAGAGTTGATGACGCTGTAAAAACTCCGTTAACTTCTGCAAACGAACAGAACAGACAATCGCAATTGCATGGCGCAAGATTAAGAGCAAACTGAGCATGAACTTCGGCTTTTCCCTCCGATACATCCTTTGATATACGGTTTGCCTCGGCCATAACCATATAAGCCTCTGAAGAATCAGGAGGCAGATCGAGCAGAAAAACAAGCTCGTCGCGCGAAAGAAATTCTCCCGATCCTGTTTTCTTCAGCAAATCATGAGTTTTCATGAATAAATAACAGTTTGGATTGTCCGGTGACGCAGCATAAATCCTGTAATGTAACGAAAACACGCTTCACCTGATTAACGGGTTGTTAAAGCCCGTTTGACAGCATGTTTATCCGTATCCGGTTTCTGAAGGGCTGTACTTGAAAATATAGACATAAAACAGTCGGCAACAAGGCTCACTCCCTTGCCGCCTCACCCGCTTTTCAGCAATCAGGACATCGAGCTAACCAGCCACTCATCACTTATCCGCATCCCGGCCTCCGTACCTGAGCGGTTGTCGCGTTTTTTTCAAGCCCGCTCATGCCCCTATCTCGACTTTGTGTATATTGAGGGCACTTTCAAGGAGTGCCAACTGAAACACGAAACCCTATCCCTCGGAGAAAATAACATGCAGACCATTTATGCAGATGGCATCGCAAACATGACCCTTATCGACGGCGTCATACGCATCGACCTTGTCAACGTCTCATCAATTGAAAAGGACAAGGATCCCAACATTCAGCTCTCAGGCCGTCTTGCCCTTTCTCTGCCTGCACTTATCCGTACTCACGACCAGCTTACGAAAATGATTGATAAAATGGTAGCGGACGGCATTCTCACAAGAAACGCCCCTCCGGCAAACTGAATTGTCAGGGAAAAAAGCGGCTGTCAATATTCTCATAACCTGAACATGCAAGCGATTCTTCTCCTGCCCTCAGGTAATTATCCCGGCGTATTCAGCCGCCTTCCGGGTATTCCGCTACATGTTTTTTCAACACATTATGTGACTTATACCGCAATCCGGTACGCCTCATACGCCTCATGGATACCAGAGAGATTTTTTGTAAAAACCCTGTCATTATCGCAGATCTGATAGCATGGGCCGGGAACAATCTGAAAAATGCCGGAACGATAGAGGTTGAAATCGGCTTCGGCAGCGGAGAGTATCTTCTCAGGAGGGCATCGGAACACCCCGAAAGACTCTTTATAGGGATCGAAAAAAAACCGGGAATGATAACCGAGGTGTCAAAAAGGTCCGAAAGCCGTAACCTCGATAATATCCGGCTGATCGAATCTTGCGCCGAAGATGCCTTCAACGACCTGTTCCCTTCCTGTTCGATTGCAAGGGCCTATTCGCTTTTTCCCGATCCCTGGCCGAAACGGAAGCATAACAAGTACCGGAAGTACTGGCTTTTTACAAAAGCCTGCCTTCGCCTGCTCAACAATCGCCTGGTCTCCGGCGGCGAGGCGCTTATCGTTAACGAAAGCGAAGAATATTACAGGTGGATACTGAAACAGACTTCCGATACCGGCTTCGAGTTCGAAAACGGACCCATACCGCCGCAGTTCGACACCCGATTCGAACGGAAATGGATAAAACAGAACATCAGCACCTTCTACCGGATACAGCTCAATAAAGCAGAACACATCGATGCATAAACGCAACCACGGCTTCATCAGGGATTACCTGGTACAGACGCGACCGGTTTTCCATGATGATCGATGACAAAAGAGTGGTGCGACGTATAAAGTCAGGATAATAAGCTCGGATCTTCAACTCAAATCAGACAACTCACGACATCTTCGAAGGCATCGATGATATAGGTGGGATCGAGAAAACGGAGCTCAGCCGCTGAATTGTTCCCATAAGTAACCGCACAGGTATCTGCAAGTGCGCGCTTTCCCATCTCGATATCATATACGGTGTCACCCACTACCAGACTCTTTTCTGGAGGAATATTCAGGGTTTCCATTGCAAGCAGCACCATATCCGGAGCCGGTTTTCCCTGCTCCACATCCTGAGCTCCGGCTATAAAGGAAAAATGCCCGTAAATTCCGAGATGTTGCATCATATCGAGAAGCCCCTGTCGGCTCTTGCTCGATGCCACGGCAAGCAGGTAATCATTCCGCAACCAATCGAGAGTCCCTTTCACTCCCGGATACAGACACGTCGTACTGTAAGCTGTTTCCTTGTAATGTTTTCTGTAAAGTTCAACCGCTTCAGGCACAAGTTCAGGAACAAGACTCAGCCCGGCCATGATCGTACGCTCCAACGGTAACCCGATGCTCTGTCGGGCACCTGCACGATCTACACCCGGAAGATCCAGGTTCCTGGCAACGAGCTCCAGAGACTCGATAATACTTGCCTCGCTATCGGCCAGTGTTCCGTCGAAATCAAAAATCAGGAGCCGGTATGTCATATCGAATCATTCAATTTCTGCGTAAGGCAATCAAGGTCATGAACCGTCAGCGTAGGTTCCATGCCCCATGGATCAAAAAGCATATCCGGTTTCCTCTTCACCCAAACGGCTCTCATTCCGGCCGAGAGAGCCCCGGGAACATCAAAAACATTGCTCGATACCAACCATGCACTGTTGCCGGGTGCGGAAGCTCTTCTGAGAAAATGACCGTACACGGCGGGATCGGGTTTGAATGAACGAACCTCATCGACACTTACAATATCAAAAAAATACTCTACAAGACCTGCATGGGCAAGCACCCTGTCACCCGCCTCGGGACTCCTGTTTGAGAATGCATACATCCTGAACCCTGCATCACAGAACCTTTTCAAGCCCGACCCGAGCATCGGCATAGGCAGGCAGAAAAGCATAGGCGTTCATAATCCGTTCCGTTTCTTCTGCTTCGAGTTGCAGGTTGAAAAGAGCACATGTATAAGCAAATGCCTGACTGGTGCCACACGGCAAACGTCTCGTACTTACCCATCAGGCCCCGTCTGAAAGAATACTCAAGTTGTTTGTCCCTCCAGGCCTTTGCAGAATCCGCTGCAGCCGCACCATCAAGATGATCATGCAGCACATTGGTTATTCCCTGCGGATCGATCAGGGTTCCGTATACATCGAAAGCAAGTATCATACTTTCAGCCCACCAATACCTTCAGCACCTCAGCCTTGAGCTGTTGGTCCGGCAATGCTCCGGAGGTTCGCCATGCGAGTCTGCCTTTGTCGAAGAGTATGAGGGCCGGGATGCCCTGCACCTGGAACTGAGAAGCGGCGGCTGGCTGCCGGTCCACGTTCACCTTCACCACCACCAGTCTTCCGCTGAACTCCAGGGCAAGCTGCTTCACCGCAGGCGCCACCATCTTGCACGGCCCGCACCAGTCGGCCCAGAAATCCACGAAAACCGGCAGCGGACTGGATTGTATGAGATCATTGAGTGATTTCGACATGGGTATGTTTTTTTTCGTTGTGATGGAAACAAGCGTTATCACTGAAGCGGAACCAATTCATTGCGCCTCCCGAACCAGCTCAGCCATCCACTCGATACGGCACCCCGACAGGCGCAGCATGGCCGATACGCTGCAGTACTTCTCCATCGAGAGCGAAACCGCTCTCTCGAAATCCTCGGGGGTGCAATCAGGGCTTTCGAGCCGATAGCGCACCCTCACGGCAGTGAATACTTTCGGATGCTCTGCCGCACGATCAGCTTCGCCTTCAGCAGTAAGAGCGACGACATCCCGGCGTTTCTTCTTCAGGATGCTGATGATGTCCATCATCGAACAGGCCGCAAGCGACTGGAGCACCACTTCCATCGGAGAGGGAGCCGATCCGGTGCCGTGAAATTCCGGCGATGTATCGAACAGGGTGACATGGCCGGCCCTGCTGGTGCCGGCAAGCGGCATGGTGTTGCGAAAGGTAACGGATACGTTCATGGCAGATGGTTCTTTGTATTGCATGTTTTCAACAGATAAACCCGCAAGAAGGCATTTCAGTTTCTCGCCGGCCGCAAGGCTCATCTTTGGTGGAAACTTATAAATTGCACCCTGAGTTTATGCATCGAAACCGTTACATTGGCATGCCTTGCAGGTTCATGCGCCGTTCAATTCACATCCCGACCAATCCCCTGCCTATGAACCACCTTCTTGAAAAGCCGAGAAAAATCTACGTCTCCAGAAAAGTGGAATTCAGCGCCGCTCACCGGCTGTTCAATCCCGAACTCGGCGATGCGGAAAACCGCATGCTTTACGGCAAGTGCAGCAATGAACATGGACACGGGCACAATTACGAACTGGAAATAACCCTCTGCGGAATCGTTGACCGGAAAACGGGGTTCCTCTTCGATCTCAAGGAGCTGAAAAGCATCCTCGAGGAGGAGATCACCGCACGATTCGACCACCGCCATCTGAACCATGATGTCGCTGAACTCGCAGGATGCGTTCCCACCACGGAGGTGCTTGCCGTACTGATATGGGATATTCTTGAAAAACGTCTCGAACAATTCAACAACCGGGAAATCTCCCTTTACGAAGTCAAAATATATGAAACAGGAAAAAACGCTGTCCGGTACCTTGGAGAATAAACCGGCTCAGCCTTCCGGCAGAGCAAGTCAGTGTATCGACGACGACTGCCTGTACGAAATACAGGATACCGATGCAGGGGCAATTTCAAGTATTGCCGATGCGGTTTACACCATGCTTGACGGGGTGGGTGAAGATCCGGAACGCGAAGGCCTGGTAAAAACCCCTGAACGGGTGGCCCGCTCCATGCGCTTCCTGACACGAGGGTATCGCCAGGATCCCGAAGAGGTACTGAAAAAAGCGGTATTTACCGAAGCCTACGACGAAATGGTGCTGGTGCGGGACATCGACATCTTCTCGATGTGCGAACATCACCTGCTCCCCTTTTTCGGCAAGGCCCATGTTGCATACATTCCGGACGGAAAAATCGTTGGTCTCTCGAAGATTGCGCGGGTTGTGGAAATTTACGCCCGCCGTCTCCAGGTACAGGAACGGCTGACCCAGCAAATCCGCGACGCCATACAGCACGTCCTGAACCCGAAAGGCGTGGCGGTCGTCATCGAGGCGCGACACATGTGCATGGTGATGCGGGGCGTCGAAAAACTGAACTCCGTCACCACCACTTCGGCCATGTCGGGGGAGTTTCTTGCTTCTCCCTCCACGCGAAGCGAGTTTCTGCGCCTTATCCGTCCCTGAAGTACCAGACCCGCAACCGCAACAAGCGGCCCGATTGCATTTTCACCCGGGCCGCATCACGTTACCGGATAACAGCCTCAAGCCTGTTGGGCACGATTACTCCTGAAGCCAGCCGTCCAGTATTGCCCTTCCATGTGCAACCGCTTCATCCAGGAGTTCACGGGCTTCACCGCTGAGACCGCTACCGAGATCGAGGACTCTCGGCGGTATGCCGATCAGCACGAGCCTCTCCGGCATCCGTCCGTGGAGCTGCGCAATACCCAGCAGTTCGCTGAGACCCATCTGGTGCGATGACATCTTGCGGTGAATGAATGCCGGAAGCTCCTCCTTTTGATACACATAGACCCGGCTTTCGAAATCGAGGGGAATGAGCGCATCGAAAACCATAACGGCATCACTCGACTCGATATAGTCGAGAAGATAGAGTCCCTGTGTGCCGCCATCGACAAACTGAACCGTCTCCGGATAATCCCCCTCCTTTTCAAGGGCCCGGATAGCCTCCACCCCGAACCCCTCGTCGCCGAAAAGGACATTGCCAAGCCCGAGAACGTTGATACGGTTGTGTTTCAACTCGGTTCTTCCTCCACCTTGTGCTTGTATCCGGTCACGATGGAAGAGGTGACGCTGGTACGGTCAACCACGTCATGACGGAACACCGCATACAGGTGTATGATGAGGTACAGCGGGAAAATCCATGCCATCAGATGATGCGCGAAATGCAGCGAGTAGCTGCCTCCGAAAAGCGGAATCAGCCACCCGAAAAAGGTTTCGGAAAAACCGCCGGGATTGTTCTCTCCGTACATGGCAAGACCGCTCAGGATCATGAACGAAGAGCCGCAGAAAATGAACAGGAAGTGCGCAAGGGCCGCAACCGGGTTATGGCCGACATAGTTCGGCTCGTCACGGCGCAGGAACAGGTAGGATTCCACCTGCTCCCTGAACGGCTTGCCCCACCAGGCAGGAGACCATGGCCGGAATCCGCCGAAACGGGCATACCTGTCGTTACCAAAAAGCGCCCAGTACATGCGGAAAAGAAAATTCGCGATAAAGATGAATGCTGTGGCAAAATGCAGATATCTCCACCACGCCATCCCCTTGTACCAGACCGCCTCGCCGAGCGGAGGATTGATGACCGGGGCGGCAATGTACATGCCGGTTACCAGCAGCACGACGGTACAGAGTGCATTGATCCAGTGATACAGCCGTACCGGCAGGCGCCAGACATAGATCTCCTCGATGATTCTGCCCATGGGAACCTCCGTTTAAACGATTCTGACACTGGTGACTTCCTGGCCATGCATATCGAACACATGCGATGCGCAGGCAAGGCAGGGATCGAAGGAGTGCACGGTCCGGAGGATCTCCAGTGGCTGCTCGGGATTCGCCATGGGCGTCCCTTTGAGCGCAGCTTCGTATGCTCCGGAATTGCCCTTGCCGTCCCTCGGAGATGCGTTCCATGTCGAAGGCACGACAATCTGATACTCCTTGATCTTCTCGTCCCGGATATGAATCCAGTGCCCAAGAGAGCCTCGGGGAGCCTCGGTATAGCCGAAACCCTTGCTTTCCTTGGGCCAGGTTGACGGGTCCCAGCGGTCGCTGTTGAAGGTGCGATAGTCCCCTTTTTTGATATTATCGACAAGCTGCAGATAGAAATGACGCATGAATCCTGCGGTCTGCTTGCATTCAATACCCCTTGCAGCGGTTCTGCCGAGCGTCGAGAAGAGCGCTTCGGGACCGACCTGCAGTTTCGAGAGCACCAGTCCAACGGTATCCCTGATCATGGGATCACCCTTGGCGTAGGCGACAAGCACCCTTCCCAGAGGACCGACCTCCATTGCGTGGTTCTTCCAGCGGGGAGTTTTCAGCCAGCTGTACTTCTTGTCGGTATCGAGATACTCGAACGGCGGTTTGGGGCCGGTGTATGCGGGTTTGGTCTCACCCTGCCAGGGATGCAATCCCTTGCTGTCTCCCCTGGAGTAGGTGTACCAGCTGTGGCTTACCTCTTCGGTCACATGCGATGCGTCCCTCGGATCGACATCGTGCACCGTCGAGAGATCCTTGCCGAGAATGGCTCCCCGCGGCCAGAGCAGCGTCCTGTAGTCTTCCAGCGTGGTTTCGGGAAAATCACCGTAACTGAGATAGTTGCCCAGACCGCCGCCGTAGAGCCACTCCTTGTAAAATCCGGCGATGGCGATAAGATCGGGAATGTAAACCTGATCGATGAACTGCTGGGTCTGATCGATGATCTTCTTGACCATGGCAAGCCGTTCCATGTTGATTGCCGTGTCGCTGTTCGGATCGATAGCGCAGGCCATGCCTCCGACAACGTAATTCGGATGCGGGTTCTTTCCGCCGAAAATGGTGTGGATCTTCACGATCTCCTTCTGGAAATCGAGCGCCTCAAGATAGTGCGCGACGCCGATCAGGTTCACCTCCGGTGGTAGTTTGTAGGCCGGATGGCCCCAGTAACCGTTCGAAAAAATCCCCAGCTGGCCGCTTTCGACAAATCCCACGAGACGCTGCTGCAAATCCTTGAAGTACCCAACCGACGACTTGGGCCACGAGGAGATGCTCTGGGCGATGTCGGAGGTCATTTTGGGATCGGCTTTCAGGGCGCTCACCACATCGACCCAGTCAAGCGCATGCAAGTGGTAGAAATGCACCAGATGGTCCTGTGTCTGCTGGGTTGCATTCATGAGGTTGCGGATGATGCGGGCATTCGCAGGAATCTCGATGCCGAGCGCATCCTCGACACACCGCACCGATGCCAGCGCATGCACAGTGGTGCAGACGCCGCAGATACGTTCTGCAAAAGCCCAGGCATCCCTGGGGTCACGACCCCGGAGGATAACCTCGATGCCGCGCCACATGGTGCCGCTGCTGTAGGCCTCTTCAATAACGTTGCCGTCGTTGATTTTCGCTTCTATCCTCAGGTGCCCCTCGATACGGGGAATGGGATCGACTACAATTTTTTTAGCCATGTGTCACTCCTTTTAAGCTTTTTCCTCTGAATCCTTTCCAGCCTTGGCCTTCTTGACCGCCGTCACGGCGGCATGCGCCGCAGCACCTGCAGCGGCCGCGCCTACGGCAATCACGCCGATCCTGTCGGCATTGCTGTCTGTTCCGAGAAACGAAACTTCGGCAAGCCGCTCATAGAAAGACCCCTTGTCCCAGAAGTTCGGTTCCGAGCAGCCGATACAGGGATGACCCGAACCGATCGGGAAGCTGACCCCGCCGTTCCACTGGATTTTCGAACAGGAGTTGTAGGTTGTCGGACCCTTGCACCCCATCTTGTAAAGACACCACCCCTTTCTTGTCGCCTCGTCGTCGAAGCTCCTGACGAACATGCCGGCATCGTAAAACGCACGACGGTAGCACTTGTCATGGATTCTCGTATTGTAGAACGCTTTTGGCCTGCCCATGCGGTCAAGCTCCGGCAGGGTGCCGAAAGTGTGGAAATGCGCAACCACACCGGTCATCACCTCGGAAATCGGTGGACATCCCGGCACGTTCACGATAGGCTTGTTCCTGACGATCTCCGAAACCGGTGCAGCTCCGGTCGGGTTGGGATCGGCATTCTGCACGCATCCGTACGAAGCGCAGGCACCCCACGCGATGATGGCAGCGGCATCAGCTGCGGTCTCTTTCAGGGTATTGAGGAAGGAGTCTCCTCCCACCATGCAGTATACACCGTCGTCCCTGGTTGAAGCGTTCCCTTCGACGGCAAGAATGTACTTTCCCTTGTACTCCTGCATGATCTTCTTGCGCACGTCCTCGAGCTGATGGCCTGCCGCAGCGCTGAGCACATCGTCGTAATCGAGCGATATCATGTTGAAGATAATATCCTCGATCGTCGGGTGCGAAGAGCGGATGAACGATTCCGAACAGCAGGTGCATTCAAGACCGTGCAGCCAGATCACCGGCGTTCTCGGCTTTGTTTCCATGGCTTCGACGATTTTCGGCACCATAGAGGGCGCAAGGCCCAGATAGACTGAAGTCAGCGAGCAGAATTTCAGGAAATCCCGTCTGCTGATACCGCTGGCCCTGAAGATATCAGCGAAGGTCTGGTTACTTTGCATATCGGCCTCCGTATTGAGTGGATCGGATTGTCAGAAAAAAAGCCGCAATGGATTCCGGTGAAGAGCTGGCTGTTTGCATTATGAAAGAGCATCTAAAGTTAACAATTGTTGATCATTAATACCATACTCTTTTCAAAATAAAGAACCCCGCCGCAAGCGGCGGGGAATATGACCCGTAGAGATTTAGGCAAAAAACTCAAAACCCCGCACTATCCTGTGGCTGTGCGGGGTAAGGATGCGGGCAGTGCATGAAGTGCCGTCAATAGATGCTCAATCCAAGCATGGATGAAGAGACCTTTGCAAAATCGGTCAGCGGCTGGAAGAAGAGTCCGAAATAAATCGTCAGCAGCATCAGCACCGCAATGGCTGCCTGGTGCAGCATACCACCCTGAGCCGGGGCCTCGTCAGGCTGCTGCGACTCCCTGAGATACATGTTCAGCGGAATGAGCATGTAGTAGTAAAGCGAAATGACACTGGTCAGCACGCCGATCAGGGCAAGCCAGATATAGACCGATCCCTTGGCGAGCAGTGCCGAAAAGATCATGAGCTTGCCGACGAAGCCGATCGTGGGAGGAAGTCCGACAAGCGAGATCAGGAATACGGTCAGGGCTGCGCCTGCAAGGGGCATTTTCCTGCCGAGACCGCGGTAATCGTCGAGGTTCTCGCTGCCGGTGCGGTTGGCAATCAGGATCACCACATAGAACGCGCCGATGTTCATCAGCAGGTAGCCGAGCAGGTAGAAAAGTGTTGCCTGGGTACCAAGCTCGTCCATCACGAGAATGCCGAGCAGCAGATAGCCGGCATGCGCGATCGATGAATACGCAAGCATTCGCTTCACGTTCTTCTGCCAGAGCGCAACCACGTTTCCGTAAATCATGGAGCCGATGGAGAGTGCAATCAGAAGCATGACCCAGTCCATGCCGACGATATCCTGAAAAGGTTCGCCGCCGTGAGGAATGGCAACATAGAAAAAGCGCATGAGGATGGCGAATCCGGCGGCTTTCGATCCAACCGACAGATAGGCGGTAATGGGCGTCGGGGCGCCCTCATAGACGTCCGGGCTCCAGAAGTGGAACGGTACGGCGCCGATCTTGTATCCGAAACCGGCAATGATGAGCAGTGAGGCGAGCATCATGAGCAGCGGATCGTAACCGTGAAGGGCGAGTTCCGCACCGATCTTCATGATGTTGGTTTCGCCGGTCATACCGTAGACCAGCGAAAAGCCGTAGACCATCAACCCCGAGGATACAGCCCCGTAGACCAGGTACTTCAGTGCTCCTTCCGAAGAGCGCGCGTCATCCTTGCGGTATCCGGTCAGCACGTAGGCGGTGAGACCGACAAGCTCCATGGAGAGGAACATCATCAGGAGATCGACCGATGAGGCCATCATGATCATGCCGACCACCATGGCGACAATCAGCGCATAGTATTCGCCGATGCTTCTGACCTTGCGGTTGAACTCGTCATCGGCAACGGAGACCAGTACGGTAAGCATGCCGGAAAGCACAAAGAAGTACTTGAAGAACACTGCAAACTCATCAAGCACGTACATCCCGAAAAAGATCTCTGCCGCCTTAACCGCATGCTGCCGAGAGATGAAAAAGAAGCTCCCTGCCAGACCGAGTACGGTAAGCGACGCGAGCAGATTGTTTTTGCGGCCTTTCACCACCAGATCGACAACGATCAGCAGCATGAAAAGCACCGAGAGATAGATTTCAGGGATGAAAAGACCAACGCCTGTTTTCAGTGTTGCGATGATACTCTGTATTTCAGCACCTGATGGCAGCTCGAACATAATTCTCTTCGTTTATTCTTGTTACCTCATTCAGCCGATTAATTCAACGCGGTCATCACGACCGGCGAGAGCACCTCGACCAGTTTGTTGATGCTCGAAGTGAGCATGCCGAGCACCGGCATCGGATAGATGCCGAGGAAAATGACGATGACGGCAAGCGGCACCAGCATGACCAGTTCGCGGGCATCCAGATCGAGCTTGCCTTTCCAGTCGTGGAAATGGATATGCTCGTGGCCGTCTGCGTCAACTTCAAGATCGTAGGCTGCATCGGCTTTCCGCTTGCCGAGGAACATGCGCTGCAGCGACCAGAGCAGATAGGCGGCGCCGAAGACGATGCCGAGCACCGAGACAATAGCGATGTTGCGGGTGGTCTCGGAGCTGAACGCACCCACGAAGACGAAGGCTTCCGAGATGAATCCGGAGAGACCCGGCAGGCCGAGCGAAGCGAACCATGCAATGGTTACGACCGCAGCATACACCGGCATGTAGGAGGCCAGTCCGCCGAACTTGTCGATCTGGCGGGTATGGGCACGGTCATAGATCACGCCGACCAGAAGGAAGAGCATGGAGGTGATGGTGCCGTGGTTGAACATCTGGTAAAGCGCGCCAACCATGCCTTCACTGTTCGCAGCGGCAAGGCCGAGCAGCACGTAGCCCATATGGCTGATGGAGGAGTAAGCCACCATCTTCTTGAGATCCTGCTGGGCAAGCGCGCAGAATGCGCCGTAGATGATGTTGATCGCACCCAGGACGCCGATCGCGTACAGTGATGCCTGGAACACTTCAGGAAAGAGCGGGAAGTTGATACGCATCATGCCGTAAGTGCCGAGTTTCAGCAGCACGCCGGCAAGAATGACCGAAATCGGTGTCGGAGCCTCGACGTGCGCATCCGGCAGCCAGGTGTGAAACGGGAACATGGGAACCTTGATGGCGAAACCGACAAAGAGCACGATGAACGCCGCGTAACGCCACATCATGCTTTCCGGTCCGAGAATGGCGTCCTTGATGTAGTTCTCCTGGCTCGCCATGGCTACAAGGCTGAAGGTGTGGTTGCCGGTTAGCGGATCGATCACGCTGAAGTAGAGGCCGATCATGACGAGCAGCATGAACACCGAGCCGAACAGCGTGTACAGGAAGAACTTGATGGCGGCGTATTCCCTGTTCGGGCCACCCCAGATACCGATGAGAAAGTACATCGGAAGCAGCATCAGCTCCCAGAACACGTAGAACAGGAAAAAGTCGAGCGCCACGAAGCAGCCCATCATGGCCGTTGCCAGCAGGTTGTACAGGATGAAATACCCCTTGACCTGCTTCTGTATCGGCCAGCTTGAAAGAACGCCGATGATGGAAATCAGGGCGGTCAGAATCACCATGGTGATCGACAGGCCGTCCACACCGAGGAAGTACTCGATGTTCAGCGAACCGAAACCGCCGAGATCGAGATTGATCCACGGCAAGCGCTCGATGAACTGGAAGGAGCCTTCAGGAGCTCCCCCTTCAGCGGCGATGATTCCCGGCATCGAGGCATCATACCCCCGCCAGATCAGGACAGCAAGCACACCCTGGGCGATGGCCGCAAGCAGTGACACGATCCTGATTATCTGCTTCTGTGATGAAGGCACGGCAAGAATCACCAGACCGGCAAGAATAGGCAGAAAAACAATGAGACTCAGCATGTTCCGTATCTGTAGGTTTTCAATTGTAAAAGTAAATGCCTCTTAGTAGATCAGTTGTGTGAAGTAATAGATGAAATAGCCGATGACCGCAAGCAGCAGCAGCACCACATAGGTCTGCACCTTGCCTGTCTGCAGTTTCCTGAGCACTCCGCCGGAGGTGTTGACCAGGAAAGCCGTGAAGTTCACCGCGCCGTCTACCACGTATTTGTCGAATCCGCCCGTGGCGAATCCCACCCTGCGGGTCATGGCGCCCACGCCGTTGACGATGCCGTCCACGATGTTGGCGTCAAACCATGAAAGTATCTTTGAAATCAGCACCGAACCCTTGATGAAGGTAGCGTCGTAGATCTCGTCCCAGTACCACTTGTTGAACGAATACAGGTAAAGCGGCCTGATGCTCCTGGCGGTTTTTTCAGGATCGATGATCCGGAAGACATACACGACGAAAGCAAGAGAGATGCCGAGCACGACCATGACACTGGAAATCATGATGGCCGGCCAGTGAGCGGCATGAGCCTCGTGTGCTATGGCGGCCTGCCTGGGATCGGAAAACTCGTGTCCATGGGCTTCGCCGTGAGCCGCCGCTCCGGCAGCTTCAGCATGCACCCCGGAAGCCGCTTCCGAAGCCACTCCTTCGGAATGGGCATCGCTCTCCGCTTTGTGTTGAGCGGGGGGAACAGCCTCGGCAAGCAGACGTCCTTCATGAAGCGCAAGCGGAGAGGATTCATGTCCTGCGGTGTTGCCTGGTGAACCCACAACCGTTGCCGGAGTCTGCACCATCTTCAGGAACCACCCCTTCGCGCCGTCAAGCGGATCGGGAGAGTACACCGCGAACACCGAGAGAGCCGCAAGAATGACCAGCGGTGCACGCATGTTCCAGGCCACTTCGTGAACGCCGTGCGACTCCCCGGCGTGATGGTCGTCATGACCGTGCGAACCATGTGCGTCGTGACCGTGATGATGAGGATCGGCAGGCTTGAGATGGGTGCGGCTTTCGCCGAAGAACACCAGCCAGATCTGACGGCCCATGTAGAAGGCGGTCAGCATGGCCGAAAAAAAGCCGAGAAACGGAATGATCCAGTAGATTCCTCCGCCTTCGGCGGCGGCAAAACCGATGGCGCCGGCAAGAATGGCGTCCTTGCTCATGAAACCGCTGGTAAGCGGAAGACCGGCAAGTGCAAGGGTGGCAAGGGTGAAGGTGGCGAAAGTCCACGGCATGGGCTTGCGAAGGCCGCCCATCCAGCGCATGTCCTGCTCATGGTGCATGGCGTGGATGATGGCTCCGGAACCGAGAAAGAGGCACGCCTTGAAAAACGCATGGGTCACGAGGTGAAAAAGCGCGGCGGAGTAAGCTCCGACACCGAGGCCGAGCACCATGTAGCCGAGCTGCGAAACTGTCGAATAAGCCAGCACCCTCTTGATGTCGTGCTGGGTGATCGCGATGGTGGCAGCCATGAAGGCGGTGACGGCGCCGATGAAGGCGATCACATGCAGGGCATCTGCGGTCAGCAGCACGAAAATGCGCGCCACGAAATACACGCCTGCGGCAACCATGGTGGCAGCATGAATGAGCGCGGATACCGGAGTGGGACCCTCCATTGCGTCCGGCAGCCACACGTGCAGCGGAAACTGTGCGGATTTGCCGACGCAGCCCATGAAGAGCAGAATACCCGCTGCGGTCAGCCAGGCTTCGCCGAGGCCGAACTTGCCGGCGGCAAGATTCGCAAAAATCTCCTGATAGCTGAAGGTGTGGAACTGCGAATACAGGATCAGAATACCGAGCCACATGCCGATATCGCCGACACGGTTGGCAAGAAACGCCTTCTTCTGTGCATCGGCGGCGCTGTCTTTTTCAAAGTAGAAACCGATGAGCAGATAGGAAGAGAGGCCTACAAGTTCCCAGAAAATATAGATAGCGAACAGGTTGTCGGCAAGCACAATGCCGAGCATCGAGAAGGTGAAGATGCCGAGAAAGGCGAAAAATCTTCCGTAACGCGGGTCGCCGGACATGTAGCCTGTCGAGTACAGATGCACCAGAAAGCTGATCAGGGTTACCATGGCCAGCATGATCGCCGTAAGGTTGTCGATCACGATACCCATCCTGATCTCCAGGGGCCCGACACCCGGCACGTTGCCGAAATCGATCCATGTGAAATCCCAGGCTACCCTGAAAGCCGGATCGTAAGCCTGAACCACAACACTCCAGAAAATGTAGAACGATAGCGCGAATGTCGTGCCGAGAATGCCGACACCGACAAAATCACCCCTTCTCGGCAGCCGTTTGTTGAAAAAAATGAGAATAACAAACGAGAGCAGCGGCAGAAGCAGAACGGCTATTGATAACTGGATTAAACTGTGCATGTTCTTTCGGTTTTCAGGAAATAATGAAACTGATCTCTCTCGGTCCCGGTCACTCCTTCATGGTATCGATGCTTGAGACATCGACACTCCTGAAGATTTTATAGATGTTGATGACGATGGCGAGGGCGATGGCCGCCTCGGCAGCGGCAAGCACAATGATGAACAGACTGAACATCACGCCCTCCATGCCTCCGCTGTATTTCGAGAACGCAAGGAAGTTGATGTTGGCGGCATTGAGAATGAGTTCGACACCCATGAGAATCACGATAGCGTTCCTGCGGGTCATGACCGCAAAAAGCCCGAAACCGAAAAGGAGTGCCGATATCGTCAGATAGTGATTCAGACCTATGTTCGTAAGCAGTTCCATGAAACAGATGGCTTATTGTTCGTTATTGCTGACTTTGTCAAACCGGGCAAGAAACGCCGCTCCGAGCAGGACTGCAAGCAACAGGATCGACGCCATTTCGAACGGCAGGACATAGCGTGACATGGTTTCGAACCCGATGCGCTCAACCACGCTCCCCTGAAGCTGTTCATCGGAGGGTTTCCATGAGGCGGTGGTGTAAAAGGTGAAAAGCATGCCGCCGACCGTCGCGACAAGCAGCAGGGTGCCGGGCACCACGTGCAGCACATCGGTTTTCAGTTCGGTCTGCATGATGCTGTTGGTGAACATCACACCGAAAAGCAGCAGCACGAGAATACCGCCCACATAGACCACGACCTGGGTCACTGCTATGAAATCGGCACTGAGAAACACATAGAGTGCAGCTGTGCCGAAAAAGGTGAAGAGCAGGGCGAAAGCCGAATAGATCACGTTTTTCGAAAACACCACGAATGCCGCGGAAAACACCGTGATGGCGGCGAAAATATAGAAGATGCTGATGTAGGTCGCGTTACTCATGGGTTATAGCGCTTTTTGTTTCATAATCACTTACTGGCCGCTGTTCTCCGCCTGGGCTTTATCGGTTGCAGCTTTGGCGGCTGCCGCCTGTTTTTCCTTTGCCGCCTGGGCCTGCACCTCGGCAAGCTTGCGCTGTTTGGCCTCGGCTTCCAGCCGGGTAAGATTCCCGAAATGGTAGATCATGTTCGAGCGGTCGAACTCGGAAAAATCGCTGACCGGGGTGTGCACGAGACACTCCGTAGGACAAACCGAAACACAGATGCCGCAGGTCATGCACTTCGCCACGTCGATATCGAACACCGGAACCCAGAATTTTTTCTGCTGTCCGTCCGAAGTCTTGCCGCACACGGCCAGATCGTCGGGAGTCACCTTGATGGTTTCCATGCTGATGCAACTGATGGGACATGCCCGCACACACTGGCCGCACCCGATGCAATCCTCGATATTGTTGTGCAGGCGGTACCGTCCGTTGACCGGGGTCGGTATGGCCTCGCGCGGATACTGCAGGGTGCAGAGTCCGTCAACCTGCCTGAAGTAGTCGGCATCATCAATACCGGCATCGCCCTTGCGCTTGACGGCATTGAAGAAATGCTTCAGGGTGATGCCCATGCCGGTAGCAATCGTTACCGCGCCGGTCTTGATATTGTTGAAATACTCACTCATAGTCTTCGTTCAGTCATTACTTGCCTGTAAAGGACAGCTACAGTTACGGTACATAAATTTCCCAGATCGCCGTCAGCACGAAGGCGATGAAGGCGAACGGGGTGAGAACCTTCCAGCAGAGGTACATGAGCTGGTCTACCCTCAGTCTCGGCAGCGTCCAGCGCAGCCACATCTGCACGAAAATGAAGAAGAACCCTTTGCTGATGATCCAGAACGCACCCCAGACCGGACCGCTCGTCCAGTCATACAGGGCAAGGGCTCCGAGATTCGGAAGCGGAGAGTTCCACCCTCCGAGAAAAACAATCGCAAGAATGGCCGATACCATGAACATGCTGCCGTACTCCGCAAGGAAGATCACGGCGAACTTCATGCCGGTATACTCGGTGAAGTAGCCTGCTACCAGCTCGGACTCGGCTTCGGGAATGTCGAAAGGTGCGCGGTTGGTTTCGGCAAGCGAGGCGATGAAATAGATCAGGAAAGGAAGCCAGGCGATCGGCGACTGAAAGAGGTAGAAATGCGCGAACCCGTAAGGACCGGACTGGTGCAGGTTGATCTGCTGCATGTCGAGCGTACCGGCCATCATGGCTCCGCAGAGCAGGGCGATGGATGCCGGAATCTCGTAGCTCACGATCTGGGCCACGCTGCGCACTGCGCCGTAGAGCGACCACTTGTTGTTCGAACCCCAGCCTGCGGCAAGAATACCCACGACCTCGATGGCCACGATGCCGATCGCGTAGAAAAGACCGACGTTGAGACTTGCGCCGATGAATGCCGGACTAAAAGGCAGCACGGCGAAGGCGAGGAACGAGCCCACGAACAGGATGCCGGGACCGACCACGAACAGGAACTTGTCGGCGGAAGCCGGCACGATATCCTCTTTCTGCAGCAGCTTGAGAATGTCGGCGAGTGTCTGCAGGATACCCCATTTGCCAACCTCCATGGGACCAAGCCGGTCCTGCATGAAGGCCGATATCTTGCGCTCGCCGTACACACCGTAGGTCAGGGCGTACAGGGCTATGAACACAAGCGGTATTGCGGCGATAATGACCAGACCGAGCGGAAACCACGATATGGTAAGCCCGGCGAGCGCATCCGACCAGGCGTTGAGACTGTTACCCATAAGAAACGGCAGACTGATTTGCGGTATGGCGGAAACACTCATCGGTCAACCTCCCCGAGAACGATATCGATGCTGCCGATAATGGCTACAAGATCGGGAATGAGCTGACCTTTCGACAGATCCTTCATGGCGGAAAGATTGACAAAACAGGAAGAACGGGCCTTGCAGCGCAACGGCTTGGTGGATTTTCCGTCGCTCTGGATGTAGAAACCGAGTTCGCCGCGGGGGTTCTCGGCCCTTCCGTACACTTCGCCGGCTTTCGGACGAACCCTCTTCGGTACGGCGGCTCTCGCATCGAACCCTTCGCTTCCGGGCATTTTCGAAATGCACTGCTCGATGATATTGAGACTCTCCTCCATCTCGAGCGCACGCACCAGATGGCGCGACAGACAGTCTCCCACAACGGAAAACTTGCCGTCGGGCACCGGCACCTTGAAATCAAGTTCGGGATAGACCGAGTAGGGATCGTTGCGGCGAAGATCCCACTGGACGCCGGAACCGCGCAGCATGGGACCCGACCAGCCGTAGTTGATGGCCACATCAGCGGGCATAATGCCGATTCCCTTGGTGCGTTTGACGAAAATCTCGTTTTCGGTCAGCAGCCTGTAAAGCTCGACGGCTTTCGGTCGGAAGTAATCGACGAACTCCTTGAGCCGCTTGGGAAAATCGGCCGGAACATCGAAAGAGAGGCCCCCGATCCAGATATAGTTATAGAGCATGCGTGATCCCGAAGCCCATTCCAGCAGGCTGAGAATGTGCTCGCGGTCTCGGAAGCAGAAAAGAAACGGAGTGAATGCACCGAGATCGATGGCATAGGTGCCGATGGCAACCAGATGCGAGGCGATGCGGTTCAGTTCCGAAACGATCACCCTGATGAACTCCACTCTGCGGGGAATCTCGATATCGAGCAGCTTTTCGACGGCGATGCAGTAGGCCCATTCGTTGTTCATGCCGGCAAGATAGTCCATGCGGTCGGTGTACGGCACGATGCCGGGATAATCCACCATTTCACAGTGCTTCTCGAAACAGCGGTGCAGATAACCAAGATACGGTTCCGCCGAGGTAACCACCTCGCCGTCGGTCATGCATTCGAGCTTGAGCACACCGTGGGTCGATGGATGCTGCGGACCCATGCTCAGAAGCATCTCCTCGGTCGTGAGGTCCTTTTCGATGACCACAACGTCATTGTCTTTGCGGGATACTCTTACCGAGCCCTGTCCGGCTACTTCTAATTCCTGCATACTTGCGCTGCTTTATTGCTGTTGAAACCTCGTTAATACGGCACCTTGATCCCGTGATAGCTCTCCTGCACCGCGTAGTCCTTGCGGAGCGGATACCCTTCCCAGTCTTCCGGGCACAGAATCCTGCGCAGATCCGGATGACCTGCAAACTGCATGCCGAACATGTCGTACGCTTCGCGCTCATGCCAGTTCGCCGTATGCCACACATATGCCGCCGTCGGAATGGAACCCCCATCCCTTGCACACTTCACCTTGACCGCTATCCTGTGGCCGAACTCTCCGAGCGATTCAAGATTGCAGACAATGCCGAGCTTCTCCTCAGCCGGATAATCGACGCCGGAAAGACAGGCCATATAGTTGAACCTCAGTTTCGGATGATCTCGCATGAACAGCGCGATCTCCTGCCACCGCTCCGTTTCGAGTACCTCGAAAAACGGCATGGTTTCATTGGCGTCGAAATCCGAAACCGCGCTGCCGAACGCCTCGCGTATAATCCCGTATGCCGCCGCACTCTCCTGTACCGACTGCGGCAAGGTCCTGCCTTCCTGCATTTCTGACATGATCCTCTGCTCTTTACTTAATTGTTACACCCTGACGACCTGACGATCCCTTTCGATAGCCGCCTGTGGGTCAATGCTCTGTTCAGCAAGCTTTTTCAGGGCGTCAGCCCGTGAAAGACCGATCTGCTCCATGCGGATAAGCTCCTGGATTTTCATGAGCCCGCCGATGAGCGATTCGGGCCTGGGAGGACATCCCGGAACGTACACATCCACCGGAATAACACGGTCAACACCCTTGAGCACATGATAGCCATGCTCCCAGTAAGGACCTCCGCAGTTTGAACAGCTCCCCATGGAAAGCACGTAACGGGGCTCGGGCATCTGCTCGTAAAGCCTGACGACCCGTTCGGCCATCTTCATGGTCACGGTTCCCGCCACGATCATGAGATCGGACTGGCGGGGCGACGAACGAGGAAAAATGCCGAAACGCTCCAGATCGTAGTTGGAGGCGTTGGTGGCCATCATCTCAATGGCGCAACACGCCAGTCCGAAACCCATCGGCCAGAGCGAAGAGAGCCGCGCCCAGTTCAGGACATTGTCCACGGAGGTCACCAGCACATTATGCTTCGATATACCGGCATCAAGTAAGCCCATAACAGGTAAATTCAGGTATTGGAAATTCAGCTTCGCTCACTGCCCGTTTTCGCGGAAGGCGGTTCAGGCATTTTCGGAATATTGGGAGTTGGGCGCACCCAGTCAAGATCACCCTTGACCCAGGCGTATACCAGACCGAGAATCAGGATCCCGGCAAACACGAGCGCCTCCAGAAGCGCGAATTCACCAAGATGCTTGAAAATGGTCGCCCAGGGGTAGAGAAAGACAACCTCGACGTCGAAGATGATGAAGATGAGGGCTACGACGTAAAACCGGATATTGAACTTCACCCACGCACTGCCGACCGCCTCTTCACCGCACTCGTAGGTGGAGTTCTTTGCTGGATTCGGCCTGCTGGGACGAAGCATGCGGGCTGTCAGATACCCGCCGGCGACAAAAACGATACCGAGCGCAAGAAAGACAAAAACGTTTCCGAAACCACTCAGCGTCTGATCCATGAGCTGTCTGTTAAGGTTATCCCAGGGAGGGAGGAAATCTGTTACACTTTTAACAATCCCTAACTATCCCTGTCTGAAAGTGCGCCAAATATAAAAAAAAATTCCATTCCGGAACAGAAAAAAACCCGCCGCGCTCCCCGAAAAAACCGGGATGGGTTGCGGACGGAAGTACGCGGGAGAATCTAACAATAATTGCCGGATTTCATAAATCCGTTAAATGAAAAATCGGCCTATCTGTAAATTTTTTCGCTTAAAGAACGAAAAACCCTTAAAAAAGCAAGAACCGAACCTGCTGTCAGCGGCAGAACGATCGCCTGCGCAAGCAGCATCGATCCGGTGGTTTGAAGGAGGGGTTGCACGAGAACGGCCATAAACAGCAGCCAGAGAATCGGTGCCCACGCTATGGCAAGGACAACCGGAAGGCTCTTTTTCATGACACGCTTCCGGGTTTCAAGATCACCGAACAGTTTCATAACGGCTGGAAAAACAGGGTTTCGATCTGCGAGGCCATGTCGGCGTCGAGATCTTTGAGAATGTCATACTCACGCTTCAGCCCCTTCATGTCTCCCCTGGAAACATAGTACATGGCGAGCTTGCAGTGCGGTTCGGCGCCCAGGGGATCGAGTTCGAGCGCCCTCTCGAAAGCCTCCCTGGCCTTTTCGGGTTCTCCGGTATCGAGAAGAATATCGCCGAGTACACAGTACAGTGCTGCATCGTCGGGCTCCTTTTCCAGAGCGGTTCTCACGGTTTTCAGCGCAGCCTCTTCCTTGCCGAGGGTAAACTGGATGAAACCGAGATGACGGTAGGCTTCGAGAAAATCCGGGTCGAGAGCGATAGTCCTGAGAAAATCGCATCCGGCTTTGCGGTAGTCGTTCATGGAAAGATAGGCGACGGCCCTGGCGTAAAAAGCCCTTGCGTCGCGGTTCCGGTCGCTGAGCATCCGGTCGAGCAGTTCAAGCGCCTGGCTGTTCCGCTGATGCTGCAGATAGCAGAGCGCAAGCTCGTACTGCTTCTGTCGGTCTTCGGGACGTTCACGAAGTCCGGCCTCGAGTTTGTCGATCTCGTTCACGATTCGGTTCATTTCTGGTTAACGGCGACTTTTCCGGGAAGCGCTTCCCCCAGGGCCTGCTGTATTCCGAACAGGGTCGCCAGTTCACCGGTGATGCGCCCGGCGAGCCAGCAGGCGAAAATTTCGGATTCGTTGATGCAGGGAACATATTGTACCCGTGCAAAGCCTGAACGGGTAAGCTCCTTGCGGGCTTCGTACTCGGTTTCGCTGTTGTCGGCGAAAAAACCGTACGGGAACATCACCACGTGATCAATACCTTCCTCCCGAAAAGCCGCAAGGGCTTTCTGGACGGTTTCGGAGGTCCACTCCCCTCCTGCCGAATGGTTCATGCACCCCTGCCGGATATCGGTGAAGATGTTCCGGGGATCGGCCATGATCCTCTCCTTCATCATCTCGAAAAACAGACCGGTCTCGTCAAGGCCGGTAAACACTTTCGGCGGGTTGCCCGCCCGGTCGCGCACCAGCGTACCGTGAATCACCAGCACAAGTCCGGTCTTTGCCGGCGCTTTCTCTTTCAGGACGGCATCGAGCCGGCTGAAAAGGTGATCGATAGAGATACGGTGCAGTTCCGGGTCCCGCCAGAGCTTGTTGAGCAGGCGGGTGCCGGTATAGCGGTTCTCCGTAAAACCGTCCGCTATCATCCTGCAGGCCACGCCACAGGAAAAAGCCGATTCAACGGGAATCATGGGCACCACGACAATGCCGTCACACCGGGCCTGCAGACGGTCAAGCACCTCCTCCAGATAGGGCGGCACAAAATAATAAGCGTCGAGCACTTCCACGTCCACCAATTCGAACAAAGGGTCACGGCTTTCACCGAGACAGCGCGCGACGGCTTTCGTCTGGGCCCGATTGATCGAAAGCAGCGAGGAACGGTAGCCGTTCAGCCGCCAGTTGATGAAGTGCTTCGTCGAACGGTAGTCGGCGATAAAGTAAACCAGCAGCTTCGGCACCTTGACGATCTGGCTGGTGATCACCTTGAGGATTCTTCTCGAACTCGGCCAGAGATTCCGGAGCGTGAGCTTCTCGACCTCCCCATACGTAACGATCAGAACAACATATCTTTTTTTCTTTACAGCCCTATCCACCATGTCAACTCAGCAAACATTATCGCAAACCCGATGATCCCGCCTACAAGCGTCTGCATGAAATTATGCGCCTTGAGATACATTCTCGACCACATCAGAACCGGCACCAGCAGAAGCAGCCACAACACCCCTGCGCCGAATTTCAGGAAAAGCAGGGCGATACAGGCGGTCAGCGTGAACAGGTGGATGCTGATCTTCCACTGCAGCGTGATAAGAAGAATGAGCACCGTATTGACCGCATTGAAAAGCAGGATGCCCGAAAGAAGCCTCGGTGCATGGAGCTGCTGCATGAACTCGTAACCCAGAACGTTCACGCCGGTCAGCACCAGCAGCGGCAGAAAGCGCTGCTCCCTGAAGGTGATGTTGTAATCCGACACCTTGCCGATCTTCTTCAGGCCGAAAATAAGCAGCATCGGAGCAATCGTGCTGGCTGAAAACAGAACCGTCAGATAGGCGATCCTGCGGGGATCGTCCGCATAGCCGAGAAGCACGATGAAACCGTATACGACAGGAGCTACAACAACAGGACTTATTGCCCACGAAAGAAAATCCGCAAGACGATGAACATCAGGACGCATGGGCACAACCGGTCGAAACTATAGAAAATTATGCGTAATATCACGGAAAACTATTCAGAAAGATAGTTTTTATAAAACAAAAAACCGCGTATATTCTTTGTCCGTGCCGCGAGAGTGGTGAAATTGGTATACACGCTAGTCTTAGGAACTAGTGCCGAAAGGCGTAAGGGTTCGAGTCCCTTCTCTCGCACCCGAAACATGCCAAAGTGGCGGAACTGGTAGACGCGCTGGACTCAAAATCCAGTGAGTGCAAACTCGTGTGGGTTCGAGTCCCACCTTTGGTACCATAGCCGATAACAGACACCACCCTATCATGGAGCGAATGTATTCACCGTGGCGTGAAGTTTACATGCAGTCTTTCAAGGACGAAAAAAATGTCCTGAAAGATGACAAATCGGTTTTTTCCGACATTCCTCCAGAGCAGGATGAAGAACGGTTCGTGCTCCACCGGGGCAAGACCTGCTTCATCATCATGAACCTCTACCCTTACAACTGCGGGCATCTTATGGTAATCCCCTACCTCCAGACCCCGGAGTTCTCCGAACTCGACAGCGCCACGAAACTGGAGGTCATTGACCTTATCGACCTCAGCATCAAGGCGCTCAAGGAAACGCTGAAGCCGCACGGCTTCAATTTCGGCGCGAACCTCGGACGGGTTGCCGGAGGAAGCATCGACAACCACATCCACTTTCATGTCGTGCCGAGATGGGAGGGCGACACGAACTTCATGCCGGTGCTTGCCGACGCCAAAGTGCTCAGCAACGACATGAAAACCACCTACAGAAACCTGAAGAAAGCCATCGATACGCTTCTGAAGGAGAGGAAGCACTGACCTCGCCCCGGAACCCGGACCTCGCTGACATGGAAACCACAGTTTGCCCGATAACCGGAACGGCGGATTTCGAGCCTCTCTTCGTCCTTCCCGACCGGTTCGATCCCTCGTCGAGCTGGAGGCTTGTCCGTTCGCGCCAGTCCGGCTTGCTCATGCTCAATCCCCGGCCTGCTGCAGGCGAAATGCCGCGACATTACCCTGCGGGCAGCTACGATCCGCACCTGCATGAAAATCGTGCCGCATCCCTGCAGGACCGGGTGTACCTCATGGCGCGAAAGCTCCTGCAGAGAAAAAAAGCCTCCCTGGTGCTTCAGGGTGAAAGCAGGCCGTCCGGGGCGTGCAGCATTCTTGAAATCGGCTGTTCCACGGGAGATCTTCTCCGCTGCCTGCACCGGAACAAAGGCATTTCTCCTGAACATCTCGCAGGAATCGAAAGCGACACCGGGGCAGCAACCGTAGCGGAAAGGGTAACCGGAGTCCGGATATACCGCACCGGTCCCGGAGAGCTTGGAAAAGAGGCGTGTTTCGACAGGATTGTCTTCTGGCATGTCTTCGAGCACCTGCACGACCTGCACGGAACCCTGGAGGAATCCTGACTTCTGCCAACTTTGGCCTATTCATCTGTGCCGTAATAATAAATCATTTACTTTCAATTAGTTAGCATTTTCAGGCTCCTGGGTTTCCGCACTAATGGTATCTTTATCATATGCGTGGAGA
>Ga0194127_10000126_pt1 | contig 115292 bp, 99 predicted proteins | sample TA2KigC100mmetaG_FD_148624 | JGI IMG/M metagenome (GOLD analysis project Ga0194127, IMG submission 148624) | Freshwater microbial communities from Lake Tanganyika, Tanzania - TA2015036 Kigoma Deep Cast 100m | ecosystem: Environmental > Aquatic > Freshwater > Lake | place: Tanzania: Lake...
ATCGCTGAGGGCGTCGCCCATCCTCTTCTAGCTCCTTCCACCCCCCGTGATCGCCTCTGAGGTCAAGCTCTTTCCCCTTACCCACGTGCCAGCAGGCACGCCATGGGTTCCAATGTCTGAACTGCAGTTCCTGCCAGGAGGAGTTGGAGATTGACCGGCGAAATCAGTATTGAGCGCTGTCAACGTTGTCATACGTGCACTGTTACCAGTTTCCGGAGCAGCCGGAATAATCCAGCGGGAGGTGGGTATCCGTGAGATTCGCCGTTCGAGGCTGGCCCCTGATGGTCTTCGCCGGGGTGATCGCGGTCGCGCTGGCAGTTCCAGTGAGGGCCCAGGCACCGCAAACGCTGAGCCTGTGGCACATGGAGGCGCGGCCCACGCGTGTCAAGGCGATCGAGGATCTGGTCGACGCCTTCAATCGGAGCCAGGGCGCTGTGCGCGTCAGGGTCGAGGTGCAGAGCTGGGCCGACGTGTACATGAAGATATCGGCCGCGGTCATGGCAAGGCGGCCCCCGGACATGATGTTCACAACCCCCGATCTGACCATGGACGTACGCCTGACCGGAACGGTGCAGGATGTGACCGCGGAGGTGGCGGAGGCCAGGCGCGGCAGCAGGATCTACGACGCGGCACTGCAGCCGTTCCTCTCGGAGAACAAGCACTGGTCCGTCCCCCTCTACAACATGGCGGAGGTGTTGTGGTACCGCACCGACCTGTTCCGGAGGGCGGGGCTCGATCCCAGGAGACCGCCCAGGACCTGGTCTGAGCTGCTGAGCGCGGCGGCCACGATCACCAGGACCGGAGCCGCGAAGCACGCCATCGGCGTCGCGGGGGACTGGCACCTGGCGACGGTCCAGCAGATCTATCCTCTCATGGTAGTGGCCAAGGCCGAGCATCTGCTGGATGCCAGGGGTGCCGTGATATTCGACAATCCAAATACCGTCCGAGCTTTCGATATGTATCAGCGGCTGTTCAAGCTGTCGCCTCCGGGCTCCGAGGCCTGGCAGTGGGACCAGGCGATCGCTGCTCTGGTGGCGGGCGAGATCGCCATGGTCATCGAGAAGGGGCAATACAACGAGCAGTGGGACCTGCGCACCAGGCTCGCGGCCGAGAACCTCGGCGCAGCGCCTGTGCCCATCCCCGACGCCGACGGGCAGCGCGGCACGGCCACCTGGATGAACGGGATCATGTTGTTGAACCCGGACCCCAAGGTTCGCCCGGGGTTCCGGCAGTTCGTGGAGTTCCTCTACAAGCCGGCGAACATGGCCCTCCTGCTGACGGTGGCGCCCGGCTTCTTCCTCCCTGTTACCGAGGAAGCGGCCAGAGCGCGGGAGTTGCTCGACAACCCGACTGTGAAAGCACATTGGCCCAAGTACGAAACAATGATCGAGGAGTCCAAGCACGGCCGCCAGCTCGGGTTCACCCGCGAGCCCTACAACCGATACATCGGGCGGATAACCGGCCAGAACCTCGTGGCCTGGCCCGCCCAGCTGATGATCCACGAGGGTCTATCCCCTGCCGAGGCTGTCAGGCGCGGCGCAGACAGAATGCGTGAAGCCCTCCGCTGACGAGCGGGGCAACCTAGGACCAAGCCCCTCCCGGGATGGAAGCCGTCCCGGGAGGGGCGCGGCTGCAGGATACGCCCGGCGACTCCGGGGGATCAGTGGACTATTGCAGAAGGATCCCTATTTCGGATACCTTCTGATCCTGCCCCTTCTAGTGTGGGCTCTGCTCACCCTGATCTACCCTCTGGTTGAGACCATTCGCCTGAGCGTGCTGGACGTAGGCTATGTTGGAACACCGGGCGCGTTCGCCGGTGTGTCCAACTACGTCCGCATCCTTGCCGGGGGCGAGTTCTGGCGTACCCTGCGGGTGAGCGTGACATGGACGGCCCTCAACGTGGCCTTTCAGGTCCTGCTGGCCCTGGTAGCCGCGCTGGTGCTCAACCAGGAGTTCCGGGGCCACGAGTTCGTGCGGACCTGGATCATCCTGCCATGGCTCTTCCCATCCATCGTGCTGGCCACGATGGGGAAGTGGGTGCTCGACCCAACGCTGGGGGTGGTCAACTACCTGCTTCTCTCCTCGGGATTGGTGGAAAGGCCGATCTCGTTCCTGGGATCGCCGGGCATCGCGCTCTACGCCGTCACCGCGGTGAACGTATGGCGGTGGTTTCCGTTCTTCACGGTCATCATACTCGCGGCGCTGCAGACCATCCCCCGGGAGCTGGGGGAGGCGGCGGACATGGACGGCGCGGGGTATTTCGCGCGGCTGTGGCACGTAGAACTTCCGACCATCAGCGAAGTATTGAAGGTCGTAATACTGATCGCCTCCCTGTGGGCGATCAACATCTTTGATGCCATCTGGCTGCTCACGCGTGGCGGGCCCATCTACAAGACGACCACGCTGACGATCCTCATCTACTACAAGGCGTTCCAGGAGTACCGCATAAGCCAGGCGGCCACGATCTCGCTCGTCATGTTCGTGATACTCCTCGCATACGGCGTGGGATACCTGCGCAGGGTTATGAAGGAGGAGGTTGCCATCTCCGCATGAGGACGGTGAAGACCATCGGGCGGTACCTCTCGGTGGCCGCGGTCCTTGCGGTCGTCATGCTACCCATGTACTGGGTCGTCATCTGCTCGTTCAAGACCGTGCCCGAGCTGACGAGCCCCACTCCGACCTTCTGGCCCAAGACCTTCACGCTCGAACACTACACGCGGCTGTTCGAACAGGTGCCGTTCGCCAGGTACTTCCTGAACAGCGTCTATGTCGCGCTGGCTGCAACCGGCATCACGCTGGTCCTAGCCAGTCTGGCCGCCTACAGCGTCTACAGGTGCCGCTACCGCGGCCGGGAACTCCTTTACCGCACGTTCATCTCGATCTACATCTTCCCGCGAGTCCTGCTGATCATCCCGCTGTACGTGGCGTTCACCGGACTCGGCATCATAGACACGCTCCTCGCGCTCGTCATCGTCAACGTCACGATCGTGGCGCCCTTCAGCGTCTGGATGCTGCGGGCCTTCTTCGTAGGCGTGCCGCTGGAGCTGGAGGACGCGGCGCTCGTGGACGGCGCATCCCGGCTGCAGGTGCTGGTCCGGGTCTTCCTGCCGCTAAGCGCCCCGGGGCTGGCCGCCCTGGCCCTGAACTCGTTCCTGATGTGTTGGACCGAGTACCTGTTCGCGGTGGCCTTTCTCATTAGTGACACGAACAAGACGCTGCCGGTAGGTATGGCTCACTTCTTGCAGCAGTACTTCATAGACTGGGGACTGTTGATGTCCAGCTCGGTCATCATCGCAATCCCACCGATCCTTCTCTTCGGGCTGGCGGGCCGCTGGTTCATCAAGGGCCTGACGGCGGGAGCCATCAAATAGAACCCATCTGGCAGGCGGCGTCTCGGCTTATCACACTCACGACAGGAGGACTGAGATCATGAGCCAGGTTGCGAGGTACCACCAGATAGTGACCGAGCTCCTAGCCCGGGTGGTCGAGGAGGAGGGCGAGAGCATCAGGAAGGCGGCAGAGACGCTGGCCGGAGCCCTGGCCACAGACCACCTCTTGTTTGTGTTCGGCACCGGCGGCCACTCCTACATCGCCGCGGAGGAGATGAGCTGTAGGGCAGGCGGACTGGCGGCCGTCTACCCGATACTCGACCCGGGTATATCGGTCGCCTTCGGCGCCAGGCGCTCCAGCGCGGTGGAGAGGACGCCGGGCTATGCTCGTGCGGTCCTCGGGACTTATCCCATCACCCCGGAAGACGTTTTGATCATCATAAACGCCTACGGGATCAACTCCTGCACAATAGACGCGGCGCTGTGGGCGCGTGAACGGGATATCAAGACCGTCGGGATCACCTCGCCGTCGTTCTCGAAGAACGTACCGCCGGACCATCCGGCGCGCCATCCTTCGCGGAAGAATCTCTTTGAGGTAGTTGACTGCCTGATCGACAACAAGATGCCCGCGCGCGACGCAGTCCTGGAGTTTCCGGGCATGCAGGCGTGGGTCGCCCCGGTCTCCACGATACTGAACGCCTTCGTCATCCAAGCAATGATCGCAGAGACCGTCAAGACCCTTCTGGATCGCGGGGTGGCCCCGGCCGTATGGACCAGCGCCAACATTCCGGGCGGCGACATAGCCAACAGGGATCTCTTCGAGAAGTACGCGCCGCGAATAAGGTGGCTGTAGGTGTGGCAGCTGGAATAGAGGTGGCAGTCGGATGAGCGCACAGGATCTGGAGGTCCGGGGAACCGATACGTGGGGCCAGGCGGCGAGCATTACCATCTCCCAGGGAAAGGTCGGCGCCGTCAGACCGGACGTTGCTGTGGGTGCAGGCCAGGGCCCCAGGGTGCTGCCCGGCCTCATCGACATCCAGGTCAACGGGTTTGACGGACACGACTTCAACGCGGCAGGGGCCTCGGTCGAAAGCGCGGCGGGCGTAGTGCGGGCCCTATGGAGGCACGGCGTGACACGGTTCTGCCCGACCGTGTGCACCCAGAGCCGCGAACACATGATCGCCTCTCTGCGGACGATCGCCAGGGCCTGCGACCAGGAGCCCTGGATCGAGCGGGCCGTGCTCGGGGTTCACGTGGAAGGGCCGTACATCTCGCCCGAGGACGGGCCGAGGGGGGCGCACCCGAAGGCGCACGTCCGGCCGCCTGACTGGGACGAGGTCCAGGCTCTCCAGGAGGCCTCGGGCGGGCGGGTGCGGATGGTAACGCTCGCGCCCGAGATGCCGGGGGCTGTAGACCTGATCGAGCGCCTCGCAGGCGCTGGCATTGTGCCGGCGATCGGCCACACCGGCGCCGCGCGTGAGGAGATCGTCGCGGCGGTCTGCGCGGGCGCGCGGATCTCCACCCACCTCGGGAACGGCTCACACGCCATGATACCCAGGCACCGCAACTACATCTGGGAGCAGCTCGCCCAGGACGGCCTCTGGGCCAGCATGATCGTCGACGGCCATCACCTTCCCCCGGCAGTGGTCAAGGTGTTCGTGCGGGCGAAGGGAACCGAGCGGTGCATACTTACCAGCGACGCGGTCTGGCTGGCCGGCAAGGAACCCGGCACCTACGACTTCCTCGACGAGAAGGTCGAGCTGACGGCGAGCCAGGGCGTCCGACTCGTCGGAACAGAGTACCTGGCCGGATCGGCGCTGGATCTCGCCACTGCCGTGGGCAATGTGGTCGCCTTTGCGGGCGTGAGCCTCGCGGACGCCGTGGCCATGGCATCGGAGCGCCCGGCGCGACTCTTCGGCCGGGATGACCTGGGAGGCCTTGCTCCGGGACAGGCAGGCGACATCGTGCTGGCCAGGTGGCACGAGAACGAGGCGCGGCTCGAAGTGATGCAGACCGTTGTCGCGGGAGAGGTTGTCTACCGTGCGTAGCAGCGGGTCGCGGCACCGTGCGGGGCGGCGGAACAGACGGCCTGGGTAGGAGACCGGCGCGTGCGAATCGACCTTCCATACGGGAGCGGGAGCCTGCCGCTGCAGATCCCAGACGGCCTCTCCGTGGAGGTTCTCAGACCCAACGCTGTCCAGTTGCCCGAGGACGAAGGAAGGGTTCTTGAAGAAGCCCTCGACAACCCGATAGGTTCAGCGCGGCTCGAGCAGATGGCCAGAGCAGGGTGCAGGGTTGCCCTCCTGTGCGACGACATCTCCCGCACAACCCCCACGGACCGGATCCTTCCCCTTGTTGTCGGCCGCCTGAACCGCGCCGGTGTGCGGGACGGCGACATCCAGATCGTCATGGCGCTGGGAAGCCACCGGCCCATGACGGCCGCGGAGATGACCCGCAAGGTAGGTGAGGGCCTGCTCAGCCGGATCTCCGTCGTCAACTCTGAGTTCCGCGACAAGTCCCAGATGGTGCGCCTGCCAGGGATCACGGAAGCGCCGGAGATCTGGCTCGACCGGCGCGTCGTGGAAGTTGATTTGCGAGTGGGCGTTGGCGGAATCCTTCCCCATCCGGCGGCCGGGTGGTCGGGTGGAGGCAAGATCGTCTTCCCGGGAGTCGCCGGTGAGGAGACCGTGGCCGCCTTCCATCTGATGCACGGCCGCACCCCTCAGAACATGTTCGGGCAGGTCGAGAACGCGGTCCGCAGGGCCATGGAGTCCTGGGTCGCCGAACGGGCGGGGCTGGGCTTCATCGTCAACGTCGCCTTCACTCCGGAGGGCAGGATCTACCGGTCCGTGGCAGGTCACTTCATCGAGGCTCACCGGCAGGGCGTGGCCCATGCAAGAGAGATCTTCTGCGTGCGGGCCGGACGCAGGGCCGAGATCGTCGTCACCACCTCCCACCCTGCCGACGGCGATCTCTGGCAGGCTGGCAAGGGCCTGCTGGCGGCCGACCTCGCAGCCGCCGCGGGTGGAACCGTCATACTCGTCACGCCCTGCCCCGAAGGAGTGGGCCCGCACCCCCGGTACCTCGAGTACCTGTCGGCGGGCGGCCCGGAGGAACTGCTCGCGCAGGCCGAAAGGATGCCCGCCTCCGAGCTGCTGCCGCTCTCGGTGGCCGCCGCTAGCCTGCGCATTCGGCAGCGGCTCGACATCGCGCTCGTCTCAGAGGGCATATCGCCACAGCAGGCCCGCCTGTCCAGGATGAGGCCGTTCCCGAGCCCTCAGGCCGCTCTGGATGAGGCGCTGGACCGCCGGGGCCGCGGCGCTCGCATTACCGTGATCACCCACGGCGCCGAGACGATACCGGCGGTGTGAGGGGCCCAGGGCTGTTTGCGGACTGCATGCGGCGCGGCGCAGGGGGGACGGGGGAAACTGCTTGACAGGTCATCTCAGCAGCGGTTCAATGGTACGGGGATCCTATACCATATAGGATTCCGGTACGGACGGTGTGCCTGCGTGCAGGTTGTCTCTGAACAGGTCACGGACATCCTCCGGCAACGGGTTCTCGAGCAGGTCTGGAGGCCGGGCGAGAAGGTACCGATTGATCAGTTCGCCCGGGATCTGGGAGTGAGCCACACCCCCATCCGCGAGGCCCTTGGCCGGCTGCAGGGCGAGGGCCTCGTGGTCTACCGCAGGAATCAAGGTTACTACGTCATGTCTCTCTCCGCGCGCGACCTCCACGAGATGCTGGACTGCCGGCTGATTCTCGAGGTCTTCGCCGCCCGGCAGATCAATCCGGTTCCCGACAGGCTCGTCGGCAGGTTGGAAGAGATCCACTCGCGCTTCTGCAGCGCGATGGCCGCGAGAGAGTACATGGAAAACAATGCGGCCGACCGCGAGTTCCACGATACGATCGTCGCGGCGTCCGGGAACTCGCTCCTGCTGCGGCTCTTCAGGTCGATGAACTCGCACATGCACACCCTGCGCCTTTTCTACTTTCAGAAGCAGACGCGGCTCCAGGAACTTGATCAGACGTTCCGGGAGCACGACAGGATCCTATCCGCCTTCCAGAGGCGAAACAGCTCCGAGGCTGCGGACGCCCTGGCCGATCACCTGCGCAGCGTGAAGAAGCGCGCCGAGGTTCTGACACCGCTGGTTTCCCTGCCCGCCGAAGGCAATCTGCGAACAGATAGGGGTGGAAGCGATGAACGCCGCTGAACGCTACTTCCAGACCGTGACCGAGATCATGCAGGCCGTCATGGAACGCGAACAGGACGCGATGAGCGCGGCTGCGGACTTACTGATCGAGAAGATCCAGGAAGACCGCGTGATCCACGTCTTCGGCACCGGAGGGCATTCCATAATGGGTGCCATGGAGATGTTCCAGCGCGCCGGAGGCCTCTACCCGATAAACGGGATATTCCCGCCGGGCATCTCCGTGACCGACAGCCACCCCAGCACGGAGCGACTGGTCGGGTACGTTCCGGCGATCTTCAACCACTACGGCGTTGGCGCCGGCGACGTCATTATCATTATCAACGTCAACGGCATCAACGCGGTGACCATAGACTCCGCCATTGAGGCAAGAGCCCGGGGGGCTAAGGTAATCGCGGTCACATCCCGGGAGTTCGCCGAGGGTGTGCCCCCGGACACGTTGGCCCGCCACCCCAGCAAGCAGAACCTGTGTGACTTGGCGGATGTGGTCATCGATTGCCACATCTCTCCCGGAGACGCGCTACTGGACATACCCGGGGTGGAACACAAGGTCGCCTCGGGCTCGACTTTTCCGGTCGTACTGATCGTCAACTGCCTGGTCGCGCTCGTCGTGGAGCGCATGGCACAGCGGGGGATCGAGCCGCTGGTTCGCTACAGCGCGAATCTGCCGGGAGGAAGAGAGCGGAGCCTGCGGATACAGGAACGGTACCGGGGGAGAGTCATCCATCAGTACTAGAAAGGAGAGTCCTGCTCCCACAACGCCCCCGACCCGCCGGGGTAGGTGGCCCTGGGGCAGGCGTTTGAGCCCTGAGGTGGCCACGGCCTACGCGTTCGTGGCCCCCGCGGTAACGCTGCTCGTGGTGCTGGTGGGGTATCCGTTCCTGCTCGCCCTCTACCTCTCCGCCAGCGACGCGGTGGTCGGGGACATGGGCCGGTTCGTGGGACTCGGTCAGTTCGCGAGGCTGCTACGTCAGGAAATCTTCCAGCAGACCCTGAGAAATACGGGAATCTACACTACCACAGCGGTGGTGGCCAAGGTCGTTCTGGGAATGGCCCTGGCGCTCGTGCTGGCAGGATTGGGCCGCCACCGCCTGCCCGGGAGCCGCCTGATACGAGCGGCGATACTCCTGCCCTGGATAGTGCCCACAGCCCTCAGCACCGTGGCCTGGAAGTGGATGTTCGAGCCCCAGTTCAGCGTCATCAACTGGGTCCTGGTCCGGCTGGGCGCCATCGCTTATGTATCGGACCTGCAGTGGCTCGGTGAGGCCCACCTGGCGCGGGCCGCGGTGATCATCGTCAACGTCTGGCGTGGGATCCCGTTCTTCGCGATAAACCTGCTTGCCGGCCTGCTGTCCATACCGGATGACCTCTACGAGGCGGCGGAGACGGACGGGGCCACCGCGTTCACGCGGTTCTGGCTGATCACCGTTCCCCTGCTCCGGCCCGTGCTGGCAACGGTCGTCCTGTTTTCGCTCATCATGACGATCAGCGACTTCAACATCGTGTACGTGCTCACGCGCGGAGGCCCTATCAACAGCACGCACCTTCTGGCCACCCTAGCGCATCAGACCGGGCTGATCACCGGCGAGATAGGGCGCGGAGCCGCGACCTCACTGTTCATGCTGCCCTTCCTAATGGTCATCGTGTTCTACCAGATGCGGCTGATGAGGAGGAAGTGGGAATGGTAGGCCGCCAGGCACGCCGGCCCGCGGCTTACTACCTGGCCGCCCTTCCCTTTGTGGTCGCCCTGCTGTTCCCGTTCTACTGGATGGTCGTGACCTCGCTGAAGCAGAACGCCGAGCTGTACGATCTCAAGGCCATCCCGTTCTGGTTCCGGTCCAGCCCCACGTTGGAGCACTACATGTTCCTGTTCGAGCGCACCGCGTTTGCCACGTGGATGGTCAACACCGCCGTGGTCGCGGTGCTGTCAACGGCGATCGCGGTCGTCATAAGCATCCTGGCGGCCTACGCGCTGGCCAGGTTACGGTTCCGCGGGGGCGAGACCCTGGGGGGGATGATCTTCGCAGTATACCTTGTCCCCACGACGCTGCTGTTCATCCCGCTGTCGCAGATCATCCGAATCCTTAACCTGGGGGACACACGGTGGTCGCTGGTCGTCTCGTACCCGACGTTCCTGGTTCCGTTCGCGACGTGGCTGCTGATGAGCTACTTCCGCACAATCCCAAAGGAGCTGGAGGAGAGCGCGCTGATTGACGGGTGCAGCTACCTGGGCGCCCTCGTCCGTATCATCCTGCCCACGGCGATCCCAGGCGTCCTCACGGCCACGCTGTTCGCATTCACGCTGTCGTGGAACGAGTTTATCTACGCCGTGACCTTCGTGAGCTCAACGGCGCAGAAGACACTCGGGCCGGGGGTCGTCACCGAGCTGATCCGCGGCGATGTGTACTACTGGGGAGAGCTTATGGCCGGCGCGGTCCTCGGCTCGGTTCCGATAGCCGTCATCTACGCGTTCCTACTTGACTACTACATATCGGGCCTGACGGCTGGTGCTATCAAGTGAGGTCGTGAGGTGAACCATCACGGAAATCCAGCATGAAGCCTGAACTGTGCCTCGGGACTAAGGAGGATCAAGAGCACAAAGGGAGGAGATGCAGATGGGAGCGAGATTGACCAGACGGCAGTTAGTGAGGACGGCTGCCGCGGCAGGGGCCGCATACGGCCTTGGGCTAGCCAGCCGTTTCCCGCAGATAGCCCTCGGGCAGGAGCGGGAACTGAGCATCCTGATGTTCAGCTCCTTCGTCTCGGCAAACGACGAGGAGCTGCGCCGGCAGGCCGCCGATTTCGGCAGGCGGGCCAACGTCAAGGTTACCGTGGACTTCGTCTCGATCCCTGAGATGGCGGCAAAGCACGCCGCCGAGGTCTCGGCGCAGCGCGGCCACGACATAGTCGGTCTCGAGAACCTCCAGACGGCGATGATCGAGCCTCAGCTCGTAGACCTCGACGACATCAACGACGAGATCGTCAGGCGCTGGGGGGCGTGGCATCCAGTCGCAAAGCAGGCGTGCTTCCTGAACGGCCGCTGGAAGGCGGTGCCCAGGATGACCGTCGCCTTCCACGGCACCTACAGGGAGGACTACTTCAAGCAGGTCGGGGAGCCGCACCCGGCAAGCTGGGCCGACGTCCTGCGCGCCGCGAAGAAGCTGCGCGGGATCGACCGGCCCATCGGCTTCCCGATCAGCCAGTGCGGCGACGCCAACAACACACTCTACCAAATACTCTGGTCGTTCGGGGGCAAGACGGCGACTCCCGAAGGCCAGGTTGCCATCGAGTCGCCCGAGACCGAGGCGGCCATAGCCTACGTCCAGGAGGTCTTCCCTCAGATGGACCGCGAGATCCTGGCGTGGGACAACGCGGGCAACAACCGCTTCATACTCTCGGGCCGCGGCTCCTGGACGCTGAACCCCAGTAGCGTCTACGTAACGGCCAAGCGCACGAATCCCGATATCGCGGTGAACATCAACCACCACGGCGCGCTTCTTGGCCCCAAGGGACGGTTCGGCATGGGCGACTTCTATAGCTTCGGAATCTGGAAGTTCGCCAGGAACAGGGAAGCGGCGAAGGACTTCCTGCGCTTCTTCTACGAAGAGGAGAACCAGAACCGCTACATCGAGACCGGCGGAGGGTTCAACATGCCGGCGCACCCGAAGTTCGACCGCCATCCGGTGTGGCGGGTCGACCCCAAGCTCCAGGGAATCATCGGGTATACGAAGTGGCAGCGCCTGACCGGCTGGCCAGCACCGGCAGACCGGCGCGCCCAGGCCACATACGCCACGTTCGTCCTGCCGAACATGTTCGCGCAGGTAGTCACCGGGCAGATGAAGCCCAAGGAAGCAATGCAGTGGGCCACCCGGCAGCTGCGTGACATCGGCTACAAATAGGAGGACAGAGGCATGACAGCAACTGCGCCGATGGACCGTTTCTACGAATCATGCATCACCATACTCGAGCGCGTCAGAAGCGAGGAGCGCGGCAGCCTCGGCCGCGCAGCCGACTTGGTCGCGGAGAAGATGCTCAAAGGCGAGCTGGTGCACGTCTTCGGCACCGGCGGGCACTCGGTCATGGGCGCCATGGAGCTCTTCTGGAGGGCGGGCGGGCTCGCGGCCTGGAACCCTCTGTTCCCGCCCGGGATCGCAAACCTGGAGGGCCACCCGAACACCGAAAGGGTGGTTGGCTTCGCGCAACACGTCCTCGACTACTACCGCATCAAGCAGGGGGATCTGCTGGTGCTGATCAACGTGAACGGCATCAACGCGGTCACGATCGACACGGCACTGGAGTGCCGGAAGCGGGGCGTGACGGTAATCGCCGTGACTTCGCGTGAGTTCGCCGAGGGGGTCACGCCGGGTATCCCGGCAAGGCACCCGAGCAACCAGAACCTCTGTGACCTCGCGGACGTCGTAATCGACGCCCACGTCCCACCCGGAGATGCCGTGGTGGACATAGACGGCTTCGACCGGAAGGTGGCCTCGATCTCCACCGTGATAAACACCTACATCGTCCAGTCGCTCGTCGCCGAGGTGGTTGACCGTATAGTAAAGGCCGGGGTAGCACCGGAGGTCTGGTACAGCGGGAACATGGCCGGCGCCGAGGAGATCAACGCGCCGTTCCACGCCAAGTACTACTCAAGGGTCAAGCATCTCTAGCGTCAGCGGTGAATGAAGGGCCACAGAAGGGGCGTCTGCCCGGCGCCCCTTCTGCATGGCCTCAAAGGGGACACAGCGATGAACACACAGGTCATGGCCGTGGTCGGAGGGCGGGTGTTGACTCCCTTCCGGGAGATCCCCGAGGGTGTGGTGCTCGTGAGGAACGGACGCATCGAGGCGGTAGGGCCGGCAACGAGCCTGACCATCCCTCCGGACGCCCACCGCGTCACCGCCGCCGGGCATACCGTCGTCCCTGGGTTCGTGGACATCCACGTTCACGGGGGAGCAGGGGCCGACTTCATGGATGCATCAGTTGAGTCGGCCGAGATCATCTGCGCCTTTCACGCCAGGGGCGGCACGACATCGCTGCTGGCGACGCTGCGCACCGCCCCGGTGGCCGACATCGCCCGGGCACTAACGGTGCTGCGCCCATTGGCCGATCGGACGCGCGCAGGCGCGGACGTCGCCGGCGTACACGTGGAAGGGCCTTACTTGGCGCCGGCCGAGGCTGGTGCCCAGCTCCCGGATGCCATGAAGGATCCCGATCCGGGAGAGTGGTCGCGCCTGTTGGAGTACGCTGACATCGTGCGGCGCATGTCGGTGGCCCCTGAACTGCCTCGTGCCCTTGAGCTCGGGCGGGAGCTCGTGGCCCGGGGGATCGTGGCTTCCATCGGGCACACGGCCGCCACCTTTGATGAGGTGGTCGCGGCCGTCGAGGCGGGCTTCACCCATGTCACCCATATGTACTCCAGCATGTCGGGCCTCCGGCGGGTGCAGGCCTTTCGGATTCCTGGCGTCATCGAGGCCACACTTCTGCTGGACGAGCTCTCCACGGAGATGATCGCGGACGGCAGGCATCTTCCGGCAAGCCTGATGCGGCTCATCATCAAGGCTAAGGGGCTCGACCGCCTGTGCGTCTGCACGGACGCCGTACGGGTGGCGGGCTTCCCGCCCGGGGAGCACACATGGGCTGGCCGCAAGGTGCTCGTCGAGGATGACGTGGCCAAACTGCCCGATCGCAGCTTCTTTGCCGGGAGTATCGCCACCATGGACCGGTGTGTCCGGACCATGGTGCACGAGGTCGGCCTTCCCCTCTTGGACGCAGTGAAACTGGCAACCATCAACCCTGCCCGGTTCATGGACCTTGATGGCGATCGCGGCAGTCTTGCGCCAGGCAAGCGCGCAGACCTGGTCGTGCTGGACGGAGAATTGACCGTCCGGTGGACGATCGTGGGAGGACGGGTGGTCCATGGTCCTTCGGCCCCGCCTCCAGAGACCGTCGCGAGGTGGTCCTGACAGCAAGGCGGCGCAGGCTCACGGCTCCGAGTAGCGAAGAGTATGGGTTGAGGGCATCGAGCCTTTGACAACCCCACCGCAGGCCACCCGGCACGCGCGCTGCCTGTACGTCTTCAAGCACAGGGCCGAGGCGTTCGGAGGTTTACCAAAGCCGCGGTTCACAGAGCGCGCCGGTGTAAAGATCGCCTGCGACCACAAGGGACTCCTGTAGGAGATCCTGCCCAATGCGCCTGGGCTGCGCGACAACCATCATCACCCCACCGCCGGGAACCCCACTGGCCGGTTTTGGCGCCAGGAGGGAAGGCGCGCGCGGGGTCCACGACGACCTCTACGCGCGGGCGCTCGTCCTGGAAGATACCGGGCAGCGGGTCGCCCTCGTGGTCTGTGATCTCTGCGACCTCGACGCCGGATTCGTCAGAGAGGCCCGGCGGCGCATCCAGGAGAGGACCGGGATTCCGGCGGCATCGGCCATGCTCGCGGCCATGCACACCCACGCCGCGCCCGCGACCTTCGCCCTCTACAGCCTTCCGCCCGATCCGGGGTGGCTCGATGGTCTGGCCGACAGGGTAGCCGATGCGGTGGCGTCCGCGGTCCGGGACCTGGCGCCGGCGACGCTCGCCCTGGCATTGGGCCGGGAGGGCTCGGTCGCACGGAACCGGAGGCGCCCCGACGGCCCGATTGACCCCACGGTGACCGTGCTGCGGGCCGAGCGGACCGGTGCGCCTCCGGCGTTCCTGCTCCACTACGCCTGCCATCCCACGGTGCTGGGATCAGACAACCTGATGATCTCGCGCGACTACGTGGGGTTCACCGTTGACGCGGTAGAGCGCGCCACCGGCGGCTGGGCCATGTTCGTGAACGGCGCGTGCGGTGATGTCAACGTGGGGCACTCTGCTGACCGGTCGGCGCTCGGGCTGCCCATTCCCGGCCGGACGTTCGAGCGGGCAGAGGATCTGGGCCTGCGGCTCGCCCGGGAGGCCGCTCGAGCCTTGACCGACGCAAGGCCGGTCGCAGGGCGGCGCGCGCAGGGCCATGTGAAGCTCGCGGCGGGCCAGCGATCCCTGGTGGTCCCGCTTCGGCCGCCACCGCCTCTGAAACAGACACGAGCGCAGGTGCGCGACTGCCGTCGCCGTTTGGAGACACTCCGGGACGCCGGCGCGGATGCGGGCCCCGATGATGCCGAGGTCACGGCCGCCCGTCTCGAGCTTCTCTACGCGGAGTTGGCCCTGAGCTGGGTAGAGCAGCGCGCGTGGACTGCGGGTGCAGGAGCGGAGGAGGAAACCACCGAGGTGCAGGCGTTCGCCGTCGGCGACGTTGTCCTCATAGGACTGCCGGGAGAGTTCTTCGCCGAATCAGGCCTGCGCCTCCAGAACCGGTCGCCTTTCAAGCACACGGTCGTCCTCGGATACGCCAACGGCGGCATCGGCTACGTGCCCCCGGCCTCGGCCTTTGCCGAGGGCGGCTACGAGACCCGCATGGCGCCGTGGAGCAGGGCCGCGCCGGAGGCAGAGGGCCTGATCCTCGACGCCGCAGCAGGCCTGCTCGATGGCCTGTGGGACCAGCAGGACGGGCGTCCGGGTTGAGGAAGATCTGTACCAGGAGGGATGGATCATGAAGATGAACCGATTGCCCCTGGCCTGGCTTTGCGGGTGCGTGGTTGTCATCGTCCTAGCGGCGATGGCCCCGGCCACCGTGGCCCAGGAGCCCCGAGTGGTTGTCTACTCATCGGCGGGCGCGGAGATCGGCGAAGAACTCGCCGCCGCGTTCATGAAGCGGAACCCCGGAATCAAGGTCGAGTCTATCTACGCCGGCACCGGCGTCGTCTGGACGAGGGTGCGGGCTGAGGCGGCCCGGCCTCAGGGGGATGTCTGCATGTGCGGCGGCAGCGAGAACTTCGACATCAACTACGAGTTCCTCGAGACGTACCGGAGCAAACAAGATGCCGACATCCCCGCGGAGTACAAGGATCCCCGCGGGCCGCGCTACTACGGGATGAGCCTGCCTATACAGGTCATCATCATCAACAGCAAGCTGGTCCAGCGCCGCGACTACCCACGGGGCTGGAGGGACCTGGCCGATCCCAAGTGGAAGGGCAAGATCATCTGGGCCAACCCGCGGATCTCCGCCTCGGCCTACGCGCAGCTATTCCAGTTGATCAAGATAGGCGGCTGGGACTTGGTGAAGGCAGTGCTCGCCAACGCGATCATCACCCCGTCGTCCGGTTTGGCCTACCAGGGCGTGGCCGACGGCGAGTTCCTCATCGGCATGACCGGTGAGGGCAACGTCTATGACCTGAGGAACAAAGGCTACCCGGTGGACGGGGTCTACCCCGTCGAGGGCACCGGGCTTCGCTTTGACGCGACCGGGCTTATCAAGGGATGTCCGAATCCCATCTCGGCGCGCCTCTTCTATGACTTCGCCAACAGCCGCGATGCGCACCTCATCTATACACGTGTCGGTAGCCGGCGCAGCGTGCGGCCCGACGTACCTACGCCGCAGGGCATGCCCCCGACCTCGAGGATCAATCTGGTCCCGTACGATGCGGTGAAGGCCGGGAAGGACCGGGGGATCAATCTCATCATCTTCGACGAGATGCTGGCCAAACGGTGAAGGCGCCATCCACCAAGCTGGGCGTTCTGGGAGTCCGCAAGGTCTTCGGCGACGGCCCGTCTCAAGTGGTCGCCGCCGACGACGTCGGATTCGATGTGCGCGACGGCGAGCTGTTCACGCTCCTGGGACCCAGCGGCTGCGGCAAGACCACCACGCTGAGGCTGGTCGCCGGACTGGAACGGCCGGATGCCGGTCGGATCGTCTTCGAGGGGCTGGATTGGACGCCGCTGCCGCCCTTCCGGCGCAGCATCGGCATGGTGTTCCAGAGCTATGCGCTCTTCCCGCACATGAGCGTCTTCGAGAACGTGGCCTACGGGCTGAGGGTAAGGAAGACCTCCAGGGAAGAGATAGGACGGCTCGTGAACGAGGCCATCGAAATGGTCGGGCTGGCCGGGACCCGGGCCCGGCGGCCCGGGCAGCTCTCGGGCGGGCAGCAGCAGCGGGTCGCGCTCGCCCGGGCGCTGGTCTACCACCCAAAGCTGCTCCTGCTGGACGAGCCGCTCTCAAACCTGGATGCCAAGCTCCGCGTCTACATGCGCGGGGAGGTTAAGCGCATCCAGCGGCAGGCCGGAATCTGCGCGGTCTACGTCACGCACGACCAGGAGGAAGCGCTTTCCATATCCGACCGCATCGCCGTGATGCAGGCCGGGCGCATCGCGCAGGTGGGCACGCCCGCGGAGATCTACGAGCAGCCCGCCTCTACCTTCGTCGCCGACTTCGTGGGCAAGGCGAATTTCCTGGAGTGCACAGTGCTGGAGCACGACGGCGAGGCCTGCATCATCCGCTGCGGCGGCGCGCTCCTCCGCGCCGGGGCGGCGACAGGCAGCCTGCCCATTCCAGCGGGGACAGAGGGACTGCTCTTCTTCCGCCCCGAGCGCGCGGTGCTCTCGGCCGTCAGTGACGACGCCTCCGGCCTGCTGGCGCGCGTCAGGGACATCGAGTACCTGGGCAGCCTGGTCCGCTACACCCTGGCCGGCGAGGAAGGCTGGACGGTGCTGGTGGACGCACCGCCCATTGGCGGCATCCGGCAGGTGGGAGAGGAAGTCATCATCACCCTGGCCGCGGACCACGCCCAGGTCTTTCCGAAGGGATCGCGCTGATGGCGACGCTTGCGGCTCCGAGGGTGCGGCCCGGCCGCGCCTTCGATCTGAGCACCGCGACGATCCTCCTGCTGGTGGTGGGTATCCTGGGACTGCTGATCGTCTACCCGCTGTCGCGCGTGTTGCTGCTCAGCTTCATCAAGATGGGCGATCCGGTCGCGCCGGCCCATCTCACCCTGGCCAACTTCTCACGATTCTTCACAAGCGGCCTCTACCAGAAGGCCCTGGTAAACTCGCTGGTGGCCAGCGGCACGACCGTGCTGGCGAGCCTTGTTCTGGGCATTCCGCTGGCCTACATCCTGGCCCGCGTCAGGGTTCCGTTCCGGGAGGCGCTCATCTCGCTGGCGACGCTGCCGCTGATCCTCCCGCCCTTCGTGGGCGCCTACTCCTGGATCCTGCTCCTGGGCCGGCAGGGCGCGCTGACCTCCCTGATTCGAGATGGTCTGGGGATCCATCTGCCGAGCATCATCGGGCCGTTCGGGGTCATCGTGACGATGTCACTCTCCTACTACCCTTTCGTCTTGGTGCCGCTGCTTGGAGCCCTCTCCTCCGCGGACCCACACGTGGAGGAGAGCGCGCTGACGCTGGGCGCCTCTCCGTTGCGGCGGATCCTGACCGTCACGCTGCCCCTGGTACTGCCGACCATCGGTGCCGGCGCGATCATCGTGTTCATGCGCGCGATCGGGAACTTTGGGGTCCCGGCGCTGCTGGGCGGGGAGTTCTACGTCCTGCCAACACTGATCTACTTTGAAGTCACCGGCAGCTTCAACCTGCACGGTGCGGGCGCGATCGCGTTGGTGAGCACCCTGTTTTCGATCGGCTCGCTGCTGGCGCTGCGCTACATCACCGGGAAGGGGGGGTTCGTCACGATCACCTCCCAGGCACGCCCGGTGGCGCAGAGCAGCCACCCGGCGGCCCGGTGGCTGGGTTTTGGCTTCTGTGCCGCGGTGATCGGCATTTCGCTCTTGCCGCATCTCACCGTGCTGCTGGCGTCGTTCGCCGAGCGGTGGGCCGGAACACCCCTGCCCACCGCCTACTCGCTGATCAACTACCGCAAGGCGTTCACGCTCTCGATGGACGCGATACGCAACAGCCTGGTGCTGGCCGTCGGGACGACCGTAATCTGCATGATCGTGGGATCGTTGATGGCCCACACGGCCGCGCGCAAGCGAATCCCTGGCAGGTGGTTGATGGACATCACGATCATGCTGCCGTTCGTGCTTCCCGGCATTATGGTCGGCGTGGCGATCCTCGTGGCGTTCATCGTTCCTCCTTTTGAGCTCGCGGGCACCGGAACGATCTTGATGATCGCCTACTTCATCCGGCGTCTGCCGTACACGTTCCGGTCCGCCTACGCCTCGCTCACCCAGACCGACATTGCGCTCGAAGAGGCGTCGCTTGTCTGCGGCGCCAACCAGGGGGTGACCTTCCGCCGGATCACGCTCCCGTTGATCACGCCCGCCATCGCCGCCGGGGCCACGATCACCTTCGCCACGCTGCTCGGGGAGCTGACCACCACGCTCCTGCTGTACTCGGCCCGGTGGAAGACGATCTCGGTCAAGATATTCGAGTTCATAAGCTACGACCAGACAGGGCCGGCCTCGGCGCTGGGCGCCCTGCTGGTCGCCGCAGTCCTCGTGACCGTCTACGCCGCCAACCGCCTCTCTGGAAGAAGTCTCACCTCGGCGTTGGGATAGCCCTCGTGCCCATGCGGGTCGAGTTCTACCTTTCCTCATCCGCGTTCCGGCAGGGGCCGGGTGAGGTCGCGGCGTATGCCCGCGCGCACAACTACGGCGGCGTCGAGTGGTACCTCGACCTGCTGCGCCTGCCGGTCGCCCCGTCGGCCCGGGCGAAGTTGTTCGACCGCATGCGGGGTGACGGCCTGGGCGCCCGCTTCCACGCGCCGGCCGCCGACGTGGAGCTGGGGCACCGTGACCCGGCCATCGCTGATACATCGCTGCGCTACCTCCTTATGTACATTGAGTTCGTGGCCGAGATGGCGCCGACGATCCTGACAGTCCACGTGGGCTCGCGCGCGATCCCCATGGAGATGCTGCACTGGGAGCGCGCGCTGGATCACCTGCGCCGGGCTGCGGAGGCCGGCCGGGAGCGCGGCGTGACGGTCTGTCTGGAGAACCTCAAGGGTGGATGGACCAGCGACCCCAACCGGCTGCTGGCCATGGCCGAAGCCGCCGGTTGCGCGATCACATTTGACCTGGGGCACGCCGCCGCCAGCCCGTACATCCAGGAGGGCGGCACACTTGAAGCCTTCCACGCCGTGATCCGGCCGCGGATCACAAACGCGCACATCTACAAGATCGAGACGCCCGACGGCCAGCACCTTCCCCTGGAGGACGCTGGCTGTCACGGCCCGACGCTCGACGCGCTGCTGGCGGGCGGGCATCACATCTGGGTGCTCGAACTCTCGGCCCGCGAGGATCTGGAGCAGACGCGACGGGCCCTGCGCGCCTACGAGCAGGGGTAGGACCCCCGCTCCCCCGCCTCCCTGCCGGCAGGACCTCGCCGACCCGCAGAGAATCTAACCTTTCACACCGGAGCCATCGTAGCAGACCTTGTAGCGCAACCTCCTGGAGTGCCTTATGCGGGCGACCTGGCTCAGTTCGTTCATAACCGACACCGTCTACCTGGCAGTGGGAGCGTGGTCCTCGCGGCTGGTGGGCTCGCCGCTTCAACGGGCGATAGCCCGCAGCAGGTACGGCGCGCTGGCGGCCAGCTACGACGAAGATGTGATCCCACAGGACGGCTATCTCGCGCCGCTCGAGGCCGCCCTGGACCGGCTACCGGCGACCCCCGCGGACGTACTGGATGTCAGCACGGGCACCGGCGCGGTGGTGGGCGTCCTCATGCGCAGGTTTCCTGGGTGCTGCGGCGCAGCGGTAGATCTCTCGCCCGTGATGCTGGCCCACGCCGCCCGGCACGCGCGCGAGCACGGGTGGCCTGTGCATCTTGCCGCGGCCGACGCCGGGTGTCTTCCATTCCGGGAGGGGACGTTCGACCTGGTTACGGTGCAGAACGCGTTCCCGGTTCCCGGCGAACTGGTCCGGGTGGTGCGTCCGGGCGGCTGGGTGGTGATGAGTTACTCAGCCGGCGGATCGGTCCTGCCTTGGATCGTCCGCTCGCTGATCGGGCAGTTGCACGCGTTGGGCTGCCAGGAGGTAGAAACCCACCGAGTGGGCTCGGGACGGTGCTTCCTCGCGCGGCGCCCGGGCGGGATGGTTCATGCATGACCACGTCATGCGTCATCGCGGCCTACAACGAGGAACGCACGGTGGCCTGGGTGGTCGAGGCCGTTCGGCGCACGGGCGAGGTGGCCGAGATCATCGTGGTCTCGGATGGATCCACCGACGCGACCGCGGAGGAAGCGGCCGCGTCCGGTGCCGACGTCGTCATCCAACTTCCCAGGAACCTGGGCAAGGGTGGAGCGATCCTGGCAGGAGCGCGGCGGGCATCAGGGGAGATCCTTCTCCTGCTCGACGCAGATCTGGAGAACCTCAAGCCCGAGGAGATCCGCGCGCTGGTCCAGCCGGTGCAGCAGGGCCGCGCGGACATGGCGGTAGGTGTCCTGGCCGCGGACCTCGTCCAGACGGTGCTGCCGCATCTCTCCGGCATTCGCGCCGTCCGGAGGAACGCGCTGCTCGACCGACCCCATCTGGCCGGGACACGGTTCGGGTTCGAGCGCGCGCTGACGGAGCTGGCATGGCGGGAACGGTGGAAGGTCGAGAGGTTGCCGTTCACCGGCGTGACCCATCTTCGAAAGGAAGAGAAGTACGGCCTGATCCAGGGATGGCACGGGAAGGTGCGCATGACGGTCGAGGTGCTGGGTCTGCGGCGGCGGCGCAACGGCACACCACGGCAGAAGGCGCCCCTGCTGGCCCTGACCTGCCTGACCGTGGTGGCCGCGTACATTAGCATGGGGCTCTTCTCTGCTCCACGCGCGGTTGGCAGCGCGCTCGACGTGCTCCCCGAGCCCGAGCAGTCCGACCGGGTGCTTATCGTTGCCGCTCACGCCGACGACGAGCTGCTCGCAACGGGAGGGTTGATCCAGCGCGCGCTGGCCGCGCACGCCGGGGTGTGGCTGGTCTTCGCCACGAACGGCGACGCCAACCGCCTGGCGGCGTCGCTGGGTGGCAGGCGGCTGCTGGCGCGGCCGGCCGATTTCATTGCCGAGGGCGAGACGCGACAGAGGGAGGCCCGCCGCGTGATGGCTCGGCTCGGGGTCCCGCACGGCAATGTTATCTTCCTCGGATACCCCGACCGCGGATTGATGGCGTTGGCCACGCACCGTCGCGGGACCGCAAGGCCCTACGTCTCACCTTTTACCAAGGCATCGGCCTCCCCGTACAGGGATACGTTCCGTCCGCGCGCCAGGTACACGGGAACAGATCTGCTGAGCGATCTCGGGTCGGTCATCCAGCAGGTGCGGCCCACGGTGGTCCTAACACATCACGAGGCGGACAAACACGGCGACCACCGCGCGGTCAACGGGTTCGTGCGAGAAGCGCTCAGGTCGCTTGAGAAGAAGGGTGCGCTGCAGCACCCGCGCTTCTACACCTTCCTGGTACATGCCTGGGACTACCCGCGGCCGCTGCGGTACGCGCCGGACGCGGCCCTGCTGCCCCCGAAATCACTCAGGGACGAATACCGTTGGTTGCGGCTCGACCTCCAGCCCGAGGAGCTGGCCCTCAAGCACGCCGCGCTTAGCGACTACCGCAGCCAGCTCGACAGCCCGTACCTGCGGCTGCTGCTGAGCAGTTTCCTGCGCCAGAACGAGCTCTTCGCCGAAACAGAGCCCTAGCCCGGCGCTCCGGTGCTCCCGTCCATCCACGGATACCTCAATGTGGCCGCCGCGGCCGTGCTTTGGGGAACGCTGGGCGTGGCGGTCCGCAGCCTGCTCGCCTCTGGCCTGAGCCCGCTTCAGGCCGCTGCCTGGCGGGCCGGCGGCGCGTTCGCCGTCCTGCTGCTCTACTGCCTGCTCGCAAACCGCGCGGCGCTGCGGGTGCGGCGCGGCGACCTGCCCCTCCTGGTCGCATACGGCGCTGTCAGCGTTGCCGGGTTCTTCACCGTCTACTTCACGGCAATCGGTCTCACCACAGTGGCGACCGCTGCGGTGTTGCTGTACACCGCGCCGGTGTGGGTCGTGATCCTGGCGCGCGCACTCTACGGCGAGGCGATGACGCCGATGAAGACCGCGGCGGTGGCGCTCACCTTCGCGGGCTGCGCGCTGGTCGTTGGCGCGCTCGGGCCTGGTGCCGTGCGGCTCACGCCATCCGGGCTGATGGCCGGCCTGGGGGCAGGGTTGACCTACGCGCTCTACAGCATCTTCGGCAAGGCGGCCCTGTGCCGGCACTCGCCGCTGACGACCGTGGTATACACACTGGGATTCGGGGCGATCCTCCTGGTGGCCGCATCCGGCGGGCTGCCCCCTGTGCGCACCGCTGCCCTCCCTGCGATCGCCTACTTGATCGCTGCCCCGACCTGCGCTGCCTATCTCCTCTACATCGCGGGACTGCGCCGGATAGAAGCCGGCCGCGCCAGCGTGGTAGCCACGCTGGAGCCGGTGGTGGCAGCGCTGGTAGGCACGCTGCTGCTGCACGAGCCCATGGCAGCCGCGCAGTGGGCAGGCGCGGCGCTGGTCGTGGGAGGCGTCGTCCTGGTGCAGGGCGAGCACATACTAAGGAAGCCGGCTGGGCGCTAGCGTCTCCGCGGTCTCATCGCCTTCCAGGCCTCAACGGCACCCGGGCTCATCGCCGCCGGATCCTCAAGGCCGCCACGGCGATGCCGGTCCCGGCGGTCATCACGATCGCGCTGGCCACGAACGGCGCCCGCGGACCCACCGCGTCCCACAGGATGCCTCCCAGCAGCGGACCCAGGACCAGGCCCAGGCCCTGCGCGGTCTCGGAGACGCCCACGGCCAGCCCGAGCCGGCCCGGTGGGGCCATTTCGCTTACCAGGGCCAGCCATGCCGGCGCCGAGAGCGCGTAGCTGGAGCCGAGCAGGATACCTGCCGCCACCATCTCGGCGAGGCGGCCGCTGAAGGACATCAGCCACATCCCCAGCGCCCCCAGGAGCATGCCCACGGCGACCAGGCGGCGCTTGCCGATGCGGTCGGCCAGCCGGCCGGCCGGGACCGTGGAAATCGCCACCGCGAGCACTATCGCCATGAACAGCCCGCCGATGGCGTGCTCGCTGAGCCCAACCACCTGTTTGGCGAAGATTGCGGCGATGGGCACCATCAGGCCTACCCCGAACATCTGCACGAACGCCACCAGGTAGAGTGCGAACAGAACCGGAGAGATTCGGTAGCTTCCGAACAGGGTTATCAGGCGTGCCGGGGATACCGTGGTGTGGTATCCGATGAAGGCATCGGCATGTTCTGAGCCATCGTTCCGGCCTGGGAAGAAGCGCACCGCCATCAGAGCCGCCAGGGCCATCAGGCCGCTGGACAGGTAGAAGCCGGCCCGCACCTGACCGGTGAACCCGGCGAAGAACAGCCCCAGCGAAGGCCCCATGGCCAGGCCTCCCAGGAAGGCCAGGTTGAGCATGCCCATGCCGGTGGCGCGGCGGTCCGGGGTGGTCGTATCGGCTACGGCCGCGGCGGCCGACGGCCACAGCGCCGCCGAGCCCAGGCCGTCCACCAGCCGCAGCGGCACAAACAACACCGGCACCCGCAGCACCGCCATGACAAGCGGCGCTATGGCGCTGAGCACAAGGCCTGTTATCAGTACCGGCTTACGGCCGATCCGGTCTGTCACGCCGCCCCAAGTGGTCTTGAAGAAGGTCTCCACCAGAGCGAAGGTGGCGATCACCACGCCCACAAGCTTCACGCTGGCGTCCAGTTGCTCGGTGAGATAGAGCGGCAGCAGAGGCAGCACCGTGGCAAATCCGAGTTGGGCCAGGCCGATGATGAAGGCGATGCGGCGCGGCGCGCGCTCGTCGTTCACGACGGATGCTCCGGCCTCTGCCCGCGGGCCTCGGGCCATGAGAGGCCTCGGGCACCGGCGCGAACGGCAGCCGCGGCAGCAGCGCGGTGCTCCTCGAGATCGGGCAACGGTTCGAGCGCCACCTCGCCGGCCGTGCTGCCGTACCGCCGGCGCAGCGCGGCCGCGGTCAACTCGTCGGCAAGCCACGGGTTCTTGGGAAGCAGCGGGCCGTGCAGGTAGGTCCCGTAGACCGACCGCCAGACCGCGCCCTCGCCGCGGTCCTGCCCGTTGTTGCCGGAACCAACGATTGCCGTTCCGATCGGACGCGCGCCGCTCCCGAGGTAGGTGCGCCCCCCGTGGTTCTCAAACCCCACCAGGATGCGGCCGGCACCGGCCTCCCGGACCACGATGTTGCCTATGATCCGGCGGCTCCCGGGCCCAGGATGCACGGTGTGCAGGTCGAGCAAGCCCAGGCCCACCAGGTCCGGGCCGCCCGCGGGCCTGTAGTAGTGGCCCAGCAACTGGTAACCGCCGCAGACCGCCAGGATCGCGGCGCCCGCCGCCGCGGCCTCGCGCAGCGCCGATCCCTTGACGCCACAGAGATCCGGCGCGGCCAGCCGCTGCTGGCGATCCTCGCCGCCGCCGATGAAGAAGAGGTCGCTGGCATCGGGATCCACCGGGTCGTCCAGGCGTGCCTCGATCACGCGCACCGAGAAGCCGCGCCACCGCGCGCGCATGACCAGCGTGGTAATGTTGCCCCGATCCCCGTAGAGGTTCAACAGATCCGGGTACAGGTGACAGATGCGAAGTTCCATCGCCGCTCCTGATGTTCTTGGGATCCTACTCCTTCCAGAACCCGCGCACGGCCCCGCGGCGCGCTAGTATCTCGCGGAGGTGCAGCATCGCCGTGTAGGTAGGCAGTATGTAGAGGCACTCGCCATCTCGCAGCAGGCCCCGCGCGCGGTCAAGCGCCGTCTCGCCGGTGTGCTCCACGCTGACCTGCTCGGCGCCGAAGCCCGCGTACTTCAGGCGCAGCGCCATGTCCTCTGCCCGCAACCCGGTGACCACCACCGCGCGCGCCCTGTCGCGCAGCACCTCGAAGTCCACGTCCCACAGCCACGAGATGTCCCGCCCGTCGGCAATCAGATCGTTGATGGCAATGAGCACCACCGGGGACGCCTCCGCCAGCAGAACCGTGCGCAACACCTCGTTGAACCCGGCGGGATTCTTGGCAAGCAGCATGAGCGCTTCGCGTCCACCGAGGTCAACGCGTTCGCCCCTGCCAAACGCCGGCACGGTTGTGGCTATACCGCGCCCCACATCCGCCGGGGCGATGCCCAGGGTCAGCGCCGCGGCCGCGGCCGCGGTTACGTCGTAGACGTTGTAGAGGCCCGGCAGCACGGTGCTCACGGGAATCATGGTGCCGTCTGCGACGATGGTGGCGCTGGCGCCGTCTGCGCCGTGGATGCTCACTCGGCGCGCGCGCACCTGTGGCGCCGGCCGCGCTGCCCCGCACCCCGGGCAGCGGTAGTGCCCCATGTGCCCAAGGGTGACCAGGGTGTACACGTAGGGGCGGCCGCACCGGTAGCAGTAGCGCGCGTCCGCGGCATGCTCCAGGGTGCGGTCCTCACCGTGCGGGGCCTCTTCCAGGCCGAATGCTTGGACCGGACCCGTGTGGTCACGGCAGAGGTCGGCTACCATTGGGTCGTCGGCGTTGTAGACGAGGGTGCTCTCGGATGGCAGCACGGCCAGCGCGCGTCGCCACCGTTCGGCGATCAGATCTATCTCGCCGTACCTGTCGAGCTGGTCGCGGAAGAGGTTGAGCAGGACGACCACGCGGGGCCGCGTTGCCTCGACCGCGGCCGGGAGGGTCGCCTCGTCCACCTCAAACAACCCCACCTCTCCGCGCATCCGGCCGCGCAGCGTCGCGTGAGCGGCCAGCGCGGTGGCGATACCCGAGAGCAGGTTGGCGCCGGCGCGGTTGTGCACGATCGCAAGCCCGGCCGACTCAAGGATCCCGGCCAGAGACCGCGCCGTGGTCGTCTTGCCGTTGGTACCCGAGATCAGCACCACGCCGCGCGCCATTCGCGACGACAGGCCGGCCACCAGACCGGGCGAGATCGCGGCGGCGATCCGGCCGGGCAGCGTGGTCCCGCCTCCCATGCGCGTCAGACGGCTCAGCGATGCCGCGAGCCGGGCGGCGGCGATCGCCGCGGCCTCACGCATGCGGCTCCGGGCCCGCACCGGCTCCATCGGTGCCGCCGGCTCCGGCTACGCACAACCGGCTAGAAGCGGCGGGCACCCAGGTAGCGCGGGCCGTAGTAGCGGTGTCCCATCGGCGTGATGGTGACGCGGCCGGAGCCCGAGGAAGAATGGACGAACCGGCCGTCGCCCAGGTAGATGCCGGCGTGCGACGGCCCGGGCCGCAGCGTCTGGAAAAAGACGACATCGCCGGTCTGAATCTGATCACGCGGCACCGGTACCCCGGCCTTGAACATCGCGAACGTGGTGCGCGGCAGCGCAACCCCGTTCCGTCCAAACACATAGTACAGGAACCCCGAGCAGTCGAAGCCCGAAGGGCTGGTGCCTCCCCACCGGTACCGGACGCCCACGTGGCGCGTGGCGAGCGCTGTCAGCGCCGTGGCCCACCGCTGCCCGCGCGAAGGGAGTACTGCCGCGCCGCGAACTGCCGGCACCTTGAGCCGCTGTCCTATCTGGAGGGTGGCCTCGAGCGCGATACCGTTCATCGCCGCCAGGCGCTCGGGCGTAGTCCGGTGGCGTCGGGCCAGGCCCCACAGCGTGTCGCCCTCCCGGACACGGTGGACCGCAACGGCGGACGGCTGGGCGGTGGCGGCCTGCGATGCCACGGCCGGGGCAGCGGCAGCCATGAAAACGATCACTGCAACGACCCAAGTCGCCGCCCGGATACCGCGCACACACGCCTCCCCCTGGGCAGTTGCGGCCCTCAAAGTGAAACCCTGCCTCTCTTCGCCCGGCAGGCGCGCCTTCCTTCCCGGGTCAGGTCTGCGCATCACATCGCGCGGAGCCGCTGGACGCGGTCTTCGACCGGGGGGTGCGTGTTGAACAGACCGTTGGCCCACCCGCCCCACTCGCGCAGCGGGTTGATGATATAGAGGTGCGCGGTGGCCTTGTTGGCCACCTCCAGGGGCTCGGGGTCCGCGCTGATCTTCTCCAGCGCGGCGGCCAGGCCCTCGGGATAGCGCGTCAGCATCGCGCCCGAGGCATCTGCCAGATACTCGCGGCGGCGGGAGAGCGCCAGGCGCATCAACTGCGCAAACAGCGGCGCCAGGAGCGCCAGCAGGATACCCGCCAGGACGAGCGCTCCCTGCGCGCCTCCGCCACCGCGGCCGCCGCGGCGGCGGCCCAAACGCATGCTGCGGAGCAGCCAGTCGCTCATCAGGGCCACCAAGCCGACCAGAACCGCCGTGATCGTGGCCAGCCGGATATCGTAGTTCTGGACGTGCGCCATCTCGTGCGCCAGCACGCCTTCCAGCTCCAGCCGGTCGAGCTTGTCGAGCAGGCCGGTGGTGACAGCGACCGCCGCGTGCTGAGGGTCGCGGCCGGTGGCAAAGGCGTTGGGCGCGGAGTCCTCGATCAGGTACAGGCGCGGGACAGGGATGCCCGCGGCGATGGCCAGGCCTTCGACCGCGTTGTACAGGTACGGGTACCGCTCGCGCGGCGCCTCACGTGCCCCGCTGATGGAGAGCACTATCCGGTCGCTGTAGTAGTAGCTGCCCCAGGCGCCGGCGACGGCCAGGACCGCAGCCACCGCCACGCCCGCGTACCCGAATCCTGTCAGCTCTCCGAAGACAAACCCCAGCGCCGCCACGATGACGACGAACCCCGCGAAGAGCAGCCAGGTCCGGCGGACGTTGCTCTCGATGGCCTCGTACACTCCGGCCCCCCGATGACGCGGCCTGGCGCGGGCCGCCTAGAACGCCACCTTGACCGGCTCCCGCGCCACGTCCTCCATCTCGAAGTAATCGCGCGGGCCGAAGCCCAGCGGACCGGCCAGGAGCACCGCGGGAAACGCCTGGCGGGCGTTGCTGTAGCGCAGCACCGTGTCGTTATAGAACTGGCGGGAGAAGGCGATCTTGCTCTCCGTGCCGCTCAGCTCCTCTTGGAGGTGCATGAAGTTCTCGCTGGCGCGGAGCTGCGGGTAGTTCTCGGCAACCGCAAAGAGACTGCGCAGCGCCTGGGTCAGCATGTTCTCCGCCTGCCCCTGTTCCCCCACGCTCCCCGCGGCGATGGCACGGGAACGCGCCTCGGTCACGCGCTCGAACACCTCGCGCTCGTGGGTCGCGTAGCCCTTCACGGTCTCCACCAGGTTGGGGATAAGGTCGTACCGCCTGCGGAGCTGCACATCAATCTGAGACCAGGCGTTGTCAATCCTGTTGCGGAAGACCACCAACCGGTTGTAGAGCAACACGACATACAGGGCGAGCAGTATCAGAATCCCGACGACGTATATCACGCGCCCACCTCCATGCCGGCCGCTGCCTGGCCGTTGTGCGAAGGGGCTTCGGCGCCGGGGCACGAATCCCCTAGCGGGCGTAGCCCCGGAGAGGGCGGCGGCCAACCGCTTCCTGAAGGAGGAATCCCGATGCGAGTTCTCGTGATCGGAATCATCGCCGCCGCCGTGATCGCCACAGTGGCGCCGGCCTTCTCGCAGGTGTCGCTGCTGTTCCCCCACGGCGTGGCCTCCGGAGATGTACGCGAGACGTCCGCCTTGCTGTGGACGCGCCCCAGCCGCCTCGCTCCGGTCACCGTTGAGGTGTCGGCGGATCCGCAGTTCGGATCCATCGCCTTCCAGCGCACCGTGACGCCGAACCCGGAGCGGGACCTCACGGTGAAGGTCCTGGCATCAGGGCTGGCGCCGGCCACGCGGTACTACTACCGCTTCCGCGCCGGACGCGGGGCCTACTCCCAGCAAGGAGCTTTCGTAACCCCTCCGGCGGCGGACGCTTCTGCCGACCTGACCTTCGCGTACTCGGCGTGTTCCGACGGCGGGCACGTGGGCGGCGTCCCGGCGCTTTCGCTGGGCCTGCTGGACGCCGTGGTCGCCGACCGGCCCGACTTCTTCGCCCACCTGGGCGACAACATGTACCCGGACTCATCGCTCGTGCCGAATCCCGTCTTCACGCTGGAGGCCTACCGCGGGAAGTACAAGGAGATCCGTTCCATACCCACGTTCCGCAACTTCACGGCCAGTACGTCAATGATCGTCACCTGGGACGACCATGAGGTTGAGAACGACTACGACCGGGAGACGGTGGACGCCCGGAGATGGGCAGAGGGGCACCGGGCGTTTATGGAGTACTCGCCGATCGCCGAGCAGCCCGGCGGCCGGATCTACCGCAAGTTCCGCTGGGGTCGCGAGATCGAGCTGTTCGTGCTCGACGGGCGGTCCTACCGGAGCCGGCACGTGAGCAAGACGGCGGCCTGCGACAACCCGCCGGGCGGCCGGGTGCCTGACTTGGCGCCGACGCTGCCGCCTCCCATCCGGGCGGCCTTCGCCCCCCTGGTTCCCCAGATGCGCCTGCCCGTACCCCCTGGGTGCCTGGAGGCACTCGCCGACCCCAACCGCACCATGCTGGGGATCGGCCAGAAGCTCTGGTTGAAGCAAGAGCTGGCCCGCAGCACCGCCACCTGGAAGTTGATCTTGAACCAGACGCCGATCCAGGAGTTCTTCGCCCTCCCCTACGACCGATGGGAGGGCTACGCGGCCGAACGGGTGGAGATCCTCACGTTCATTCGCGACAGCGGTATCAAGAACGTGGTGTGGCTCACCGGCGACACCCACGCGACGTTGGTCAACGACGTGCGCCTGTCCACGTTCGCGCCCCCCTTCGCGACCGCGGGCATGAAGGAGGTCGTAACCGGCCCGATCGCGGCTACGCCCTATGCCGAATCAGTCGCCGGGGTAGGCGGGCGGGCCGTCGTTCCCGCGCTGCTCGCGTTCTTTACCGCCCCGGTCCCGCAGGGCGTCGGCATGAGCTGCGCTGTCATGGACCGCTACACCTACGCGAAGGTGGAGGTGAGCAGCCGGGCGCGCACGGTGACAATCACGCCCAAGGACGCGGCGGGCCGCCCGATCTGCCGGGCGCCGCTGGTGATCACGGCGACCCCCTGAGGCGCGACCTCCTGAGGCGCCGGGTTTGCTATAATTGCGGAGCAGGGGTGCCTTTCGGCGCCCCCTCCGGAAGGGGGAGCTTGGAGTGCGACTCATGAAGGTCCGGCGGGTCGCCCTCGACCAGCAAAACAACCCCCTGGTGCTGCTGGTTGACCAGGAGGAGACGATCGCGCTGCCCATCTGGATAGGCCAGGCGGAGGCGATGGCGATCGCGATGCGGCTCCAGAGCGTCCAGCCGCCCCGTCCGATGACGCACGACCTGTTCTCCACGTTGCTCGAGCAGCTCTCCGCAAAGGTTACCCGCGTCGTCGTGAGCGACGTCCGCGATGCCACCTACTTCGCCGAGATACACCTGGCACGCGATGGAGGAGCGCTGGTCCTAGACTCTCGGCCCAGCGACGCAATAGCGATCGCCCTGCGGGCCGACGCCCCGATCTTCGTAGAGGAGAAGGTGGCGCAGCAGGGCATTCCGCTGCGAAAGTCCACGGAGGCAGGGGAGCATCCGGAAGCGCTGAGCGACGAGCTGGACCCCCAGGAGTTCCGAAAGTTCCTCGAGCGGGTGAAGCCCGGAGACTTCAAGGGCCCGGTGCACTAGCTAGAGAGGGCCACCGAGCGCAACTCCGAACGCCTCGAATAGCTTTCTTACTTCCTCCGAGAATGTCGTCAGGTATTCCCTGGCTCCTCCGAAACCATCCTTGGAGAAAGCGAAGCCCAGTTCACTGCTACGCAGCATCACGTTGACTCTTCCGGCACATCGGCGGATTTCCGATTCCAGGATTGACCTCGTCGCCGTGCGACCCTTCAAGTTCTCAATACACTCCCAGACGTCGTGGAGAGCTTTGAATACCAGAGCCCAGTTGATCCATACCACTTCCTTTGACAGCCCAAAGAACATCTGCCATCTTGGCCTGTCGATCCGGTACTCAACCTCCCTGCCAAAGCGACTCGCGGAGACGAGGCCGGAGAGAGCCATCTGCTTGAGTGCGGCAGAAATCGAAGCGTAGGCGTAGTGCGTTTGCCTTGCCAAGAGCCTCGGGTAGCAGGATTCATGCGCTAGGAGATACAGGACTATCTCGGCCCGCGAGTTGACCCCGAAGAAAGCGCGGAGTCTCACCCGCAGGTTTCCATACCGATCTAGAGGCACGGTCTCGGACATCCGTCGGGGTTCCAGCTTCGGTCGCAGATACCCGAGACGCAGGAAGGTGGGATCCGGAACACCAACTTGAGGCAAGGGCTTCCCATCTCGAAGCAAAAAGAAGGTCTCCGGATCGGTTGGAGCTGGCTCTTCGTGTCCCTCCGCAACAAGTCTCTTCCATTTCCGCTTCCGCGGCCCTTCGTGTGGGAGAACGGCTTCCATGCCCGCGGCCAGAGCACGGCGCTCCGGTGGCATCAGGCCCCTTTGCAGCTTCTGTAGCCGTGTGCTGCTCAGCCACTCGCTGTTCTTCAACCACCATTCTGCGGCACCGTCGAAGAGCCGCGGTTCATAACGCCCAAACCAGATCGTCGCGATGATTAGTGCTTCGGGGTCGATTGGCCCGGGAGCTGAGTATCCTTCTTGCCCGAAAACCCCAAGAGTCGTCCATTGACGCCAGAGGAGTTCCAGGACCGCTTCTAGATAGGCCGATCTAAAGCTCTGCAGCCACATCTTCGAAACCCATTTGTGTCAGCAGCGAAAGGAGTTTCTCGCGGAAGCCCGGCGATGGATCATGCGTCATCGCCCATGTGGCCGCCTTCAGCAGATCACCGGACGAAGGCTGTAAGCTCAAGAGATCGGTCAGGTGCCGGCCTCCTCCTTGATCAACTGCCGCATACAGTTTCAGGTGGATCTGGTCAAACCTGTCGATGAAGCACACGACGAGGCGCGCGCCGTACCGCACACGCAACGACCGTTCCGGACATCCTGAGGGGAGACCAGAGTCCAGCAAAGAGGCTGGCCCCGGGTTGATCCAACCCCGCGGTAAGCCAAGATCCAATGCAACCTTGCTTGCGGCCTCTGTGAGATAGTCCGGAAACGGATCTGCCTTCTCCAGCGATCGGGGATCCCTGTCCTCTATTACAAGCGCGATGACATCCACGTCCTTCGTGGTCTGCTTTGCGAAACCCCTGATGGCGAGTGCTGAGCCTCCCCCCACGAGCAGCGTGACGGCCGGGGCTTGGGCAAACTCGAGATACTCGGCTAAGCGAACCAGCGCCCCTTCGATGTCTTCGCTTCGCCATGAGGTTGTCTTCGATGGCCCGGCTCAACTGCGCGAGGAGAGCGATCGGGTCGCATCGGGTCGCCGGGAAGTTCCTCAGGGGAGTGGTGGATGTGGCGGCCGCCCTGGCAGTCTCAGCCCCGAGGCCGCGGCCGCGTCGGTCCACCAGGTCGCCACTCCATTGATCGGGCGGACGCCCGCCGCCGGGCACCGCTGCGGCGCAGGCGACCCGACAAGCACCCTACGCAGGGCAGAGGCCTTCTCTGCTCCGGAGACCAGGAACCAGACCATTCGCGCGCGGTTGATCACGGGCAGGGTCAGCGTCAATCGCCGCGATGGTTTGACCGGAGCCCGAACGGATATGACCCAACGCTTCTTCTCCGCGACTGCCCGAGAACCGGGAAAAAGAGATGCGGTGTGCCCATCGCTCCCCAGGCCCAGCAGCACCAGATCGAAGCGCGGCCAGGGGCCGGAGAAGTGCGCCCGCAGGATCTGCGCATAGGCCTCCGCGGCATCTTCCGCGTCGGGGAGATCGGTGGGCATGGGGTGAACGTTCTGCTGCGGGACCGGCACGTGGTCCAGAAGCGCTTCCCGCGACAGACGGTAGTTGCTGCGAGGGTCGTCCGCGGGCACGTAGCGTTCGTCCGCCCAGAAGAGGTGCACCCGGTCCCAGGGGATCTCGTCCCGGAAGTCGGTCGCCAGCGCGCGGTAGAGTTCGCGCGGGGCCCTGCCCCCGGAGAGAACAACGTGGCACAGGGGGCGGATCGCGAGGGCAGACGCGACCACACCGCACAGCTCATGCGCCGCCGCCCTGGCGAGCGACGCCACGTCAGGGAATGGGCGCACAGCAGGGGTCAACTGGTCGGCCGCCGCATTCCCCCGGGCCGGTAGACGCTCGGTCATGCCGGTGCCGGCCTGCTCAGGAGATCCTTGATGCGGGCAAGCCCTCCGGCAACGTCCCTGTCCAGATCCACCCGCACGACCCGGCGGCCGCGCTGCCGCAGGGCCTGCAGGTCGCCCAGGGCCTGGGCCCTGATCAATCCACCGAACGTATGCCCTGTCTCCGGGATATCCAGGTCCTCGCCCACATCATCAACGAGCTGGATGAATGCCCCGGTATCCGGCCCGCCCTTGTGCAACTGCCCGGTCGAGTGCAGGAAGCGCGGGCCGTACCCCAGGGTCGTGGCCACACCCCACCGTGCGGAGACGGCGTGCCGCAATCCCGCCAGGGCCGCGTTGGTTGCCTCGTCCGGGGCCAGGTACGCCTGCAGCCCCACATAGTCGCCTGGACGCACCTGCTCGGCCCACGCGCCAAGATCACCGGCCGGCTCATCCGGACCGGCCGCCCGCGCCATGGCCTGCCCTGCCAGCTCCTTGGCCAGCTGTACGTCCGGCTGATTGAACGGGTGTATGCCCAGCACAGCCGCGGCCGCGGCCACCGCCACTTCCCACCTGAAGAACTCGGCCCCGAGATCCGCCGTCTCTGCCATGTGCAGGCGGGCAACCGGATGGCCGGCCGCATCGAGCGCATCGGCAAGATCATCCAGATCGCGAGAGTCGTCGCCGGCGAGGCGCAGGTAAACGAAGACGCGGTCGGGGCCGCATCTCTCCTGCACATCGAGCACGTCCAGCGGCTCGTCCACCACCGGAACGATGCCCTTCCCGTCCTTGCCGGTGCTCTCGGCGACGAGTTGCTCGATCCATGCCTGCAGAGCTGCCAGCGAGGGTGAAGCAAGGAAGGTCACCTTGTCGCGTCCTGCCAGCGCAAGGTCGCCCAGCGCGGCCCCCAGCACCAGACCCGGGTTGTCGGTCTCGGGCACGGCGGGCCCGCATGCGGCGGCCATCGCCTGGGCGCGGCTGAGCACCAGGCGCACGTCAACGCCTATCAGCGCCGCTGGCACCAGCCCGAACACGGAGAGCGCAGAGTACCGCCCTCCCACGTCAACCGGGCCCAGGAACGTGCGGCGGAACCCGCGCTCCTGGGCCAGGCGCTCCAGGGGCGTCCCAGGATCGGTAATTGCGACGAATCTGTCTCCGGGCCGTGCCTGGGCCTGGCTTGTGCGGTGCCAGAAGTACCTGAAGAGCGACAGCGTCTCGGTTGTGGTCCCGGATTTGCTGGATACCAGGAAGAGCGTCCGCCCCAGGTCAACCTGAGACTCGACCCGGCGAACGGCTGCCGGGTGCGTGCTGTCGAGGACGATCAGCCTGGGAGCGCCTGCTGCCGGCCCGAACGTGCGCTGGAACACCTCCGGGGCCATGCTCGATCCGCCCATCCCCAGCAGCACAACGTGGCGCGTGCCTGCCTCCGCCACGTCGCGGGCGAAGTCCACCGGGTCGCCGAGCCTGTCTCGCATCGCCTCTGGAAGCGCAAGCCAGCCCAGGCGGTCGGCCAGCTCGGGTACCGGACCGCCTGACGCCTCGGCCGACCACCCGGCCGACCACAGGGTCGGATCTCCGGCCCACAGTCGCCGCGAGAATCCCATCTCCTGCCAGTCGCGCAGCCGGTCCTCGACGTGGTCCCGATACCCAGCAAACCATGGACGTTGATCGCCCATCTGCTCTACCGCACCCCGCGTGAGAGCGCGTCCTGCGCCGGCTCCGCGCAGCGGGCGCAGGAGGCGTCGCACGGCTCCACGTGGATCGTCACGTCAACGCCGGGCAGCTCCTCCTGCAGGTGGTGCTCCAGGTCGTCGCAGATAAGGTGCGCCTGGCCGACCGAGAACGACCTGTGCAGCACCAGGTGCACATCGAGGAACCGGTCGGCGCCGGCCTCACGGGTGCGCAACGCGTGGTACTCAACGATCTCGCCCTGGTGTTCGTCGAGTACCGTCCGGATCTTGGCCTCTTCCTCGGGAGGAAACCGGGCGTCCATCAGGCCGCTGATCGAGCGCCGCAACAGCACCAGCCCCATCCAGCCGATGTTGGCGCCGACGACGATGGCCGCGATCGCGTCCAAAGGCGCCCAGCCGGTGACGGCCACGAGGCCCAGCCCGACGAAGACGCCCGCGGAGGTGATGACGTCCGAAAGAAGGTGCTTGGCCGACGCCTCGAGCGCGATTGACCGCCCGGCGCGCGACACGCGCAGCAGGTAGAGCGCGACGGCCAGGTTCAATGCCGTGCCGGCCACCAGCAGAAAGAGGCCAACAGGAATGTGAACCAGTGGTTGCGGGTTGAGCAGCCGGTTGGCCGCGGTCAGCACGATCCAACCGCCGGCCGCCGCAATCATCGCCCCTTCGGTGGCGCTGCTAACGTACTCGGCCTTCGCGTGGCCGTACTGATGGCCTTCGTCCGGGGGGCGAACCGCGACCAGCAGACTCACCAGCGCGACGTTCGCCGCCAGGATGTTGACCACCGACTCCGCGGCGTCGGAGAGCAGCGCCACCGAACCGGTGACCATGTAGGCGGCCACCTTGAGCCCGAGGATCGCCACGCCGGCTGCCAGCGAGATGCCGGCTGCGCGAAGCTTGCGGGAACCGGTTGGCCCGGCAGGTGTCTGCATCATTCACCCCACCATGACTTCGGCCCTATCTTAGTCTGCCACCACCCGCAGGCGCCAGAGGAGGATCGGCCCACAGGGCGAACACAGCGGCGACCACGCTTCACCCACGAGGTGCCTTATGCGCCGCCTGCTGCTCGTCCTGCTGGTAGTGATCCTGACCGTTGCCGCCGTCGCCGGTGGAGCCGGCGTCTATCTGGCGCGCCGCCCGTTCCCTCAGATCTCTGGGGCGGTACGCGTCTCCGGTTTGGGCGATCCCGTGGAGGTGGTGCGCGACCGGTGGGGAATCCCCCACCTTTTCGCGCGGTCCTCACGCGCGCTGTTTCTCGCGCAGGGCTTCGTCCACGCGCAGGATCGTCTCTGGCAGATGGAGCTCAACCGCCGTACCGCCTCCGGCCGTCTGGCCGAGATCTTCGGTGAGGCGGCGCTGCCGACCGACCGGTTCCTGCGCACGATCGGCCTGCGGCGCGTCGCCGAGGCGCACCTGGGCGCCGTCAGCCCGCAGACGAAACAGAACCTTGACGCCTACGCCGCCGGGGTGAACGCCTTCATCGCAGGCGCGCGCGGCCGGCTTCCCATCGAGTTCACGCTGCTGGGCTTCGCTCCTGAGCCCTGGACCCCGGCCGACAGCCTGGCTTACGGCAAGCTGATGGCGTGGGTGTTGGGCGGCGATTGGCGGGTGGAGATACTGCGCCAGCAACTCCTCGAACGGTTCGGCGACGGTGCGCTGGAGCGGCTGCTGCCTGGGTACCCGTCCGACGCGCCGGTCATCACCGGCGGGTGGTACCTTCCGGGCATGGGCCTGAGGAGCCTGCCCGGCATAGGCAGCAACAACTGGGTCGTCGCCGGAAACCGCGCGGAGACCGGCAGCCCGTTGCTGGCCAATGATCCGCACCTGGAATCCCAGATGCCGTCTATCTGGTACCTGATGCACCTGAACGGCGGGCCCTACGACGTCGTCGGGGCCACATTCCCAGGCGTGCCCGGCGTCATCGTCGGGCACAACCGGGACATCGCGTGGGGCGTGACCAACGCCAACCCCGACGTGCAGGACCTGTACATTGAGCGGTTCCATCCCGAGGATCCGGCGCGGTATCTGCACAAGGGGCAGTGGATCCCGGCGACCGTAGTCCGCGAGACGATCAAGGTCAAGGGCCGGAACGAGCCGGCCGTCGAGATCGTGCGCGTCACGCGCCACGGCCCGATCCTGAACAATGTGGTGCGTGGGCTGCACGCCCCTCTGGCGCTGCGGTGGACGGCGCTGGAGTCGAGCACCATCATCGAGTCGGTGGACGGGGTCAACCGCGCGTCCACCTGGGATGAGTTCCGGCAGGCGCTGAGGGCGTGGGACGCGCCGTCCCAGAACTTCGTCTTCGCCCACCGCAATGGCGAGATCGGCTACCAGATGCCGGGGCGCATCCCTGTACGGGCCAAGGGAACGGGCGCGGTGCCGGTGCCCGGGTGGACCGGCGAGCACGAGTGGACCGGATGGCTGCCGTTCGAGGCGCTCCCCAGCGCCCATGGGCGCGATGGGTTCCTGCTCACCGCCAACAACCGCATCGCGCCGCCGGGCTATCCGCACTTCCTGGGCCGCGACTGGGACGTGGGGTACCGCGCGCGGCGCATCAATGAGCTCCTCTCTGAGGGCACCCAGTCGGTCGAGACCTTCAAGCGCATCCACAGCGACGTGACCTCGCTCCCGGGCAGGGCCATGGTCGAGGCGCTGCGGCCGGTGAGGATCCTGGACCCGGCGCTCCAGCCGGTCTTTGCCGAACTGCTCCAGTGGGACGGCGTGCTCTCGGCTTCCAGCCGGCCTGCCGCCGTGTACGAGGCGCTCCTGGATGCCCTGGTCAAGGAGGTGTTCCGGACGCCACTCGACGAGGCGGTCTTCGGTCGCTACCTGCGCCAGTACGAGGGGGCGGTGCAGACGGTGCTCGCGCTGCTGCGCGACCCTTCCTCTGGTTGGTGGCGGGGCAGCCGCGATCGGCTGGTGGAGACCGCGCTGCGCGATGCGGTGCGGACCCTGGAAGGGCAGCTCGGACCCAAGCGGGAGGGGTGGCGGTGGGGAAGGCTGCACCAACCCACCTTCGTCCATCCCATCGGGCGCATCAGGTCCCTGGCCTGGATCTTCAACACGACGCCCCCAGAGGTAGGCGGCGACGCCTTCACTGTCAACAACAGCGCCTTCAACCCGGAAGAGCCGTTCCGGCAGGTTGTGGTGGCCTCGTACCGGCAGATCCTCGACCCGGCGGACTGGGATCGGTCGCTGGTGATCCACACAACGGGGCAGAGCGGCCTGCCCTTCCACCGGCACTACCGTGATTTCGCGGCGCTTTGGGCGAGGGGAGAGTACGTGCCGCTGCTGTTTTCGCGGCAGAAGATCGAAGACGCCGCGGTCGGAAGGCTGGTGCTGGCGCCGAGGTAGGGTTTGTATCAAGCGGAGGGGTAGGGCTTCGGCTCGAGGTCTGCGCCGATTTCCTCAAACTGCTCCAGGGCCGCGCGCAGATCCTCTACTATCTCTTCAGCCAGCACCTCGGGAGGGGGCAGGCTGGCGGAGTCCTCCACGCTCTCGTCCCGGAGCCAGAAGATGTCAAGATTCGCCTTGTCGCGCTTCACCAGTTCTTCGTACGGGAATGGGCGGAAACGCCCGGTCTCCTTCCGGGCGTGGCGGTTCTCGGGATTGCAGCAGGCCACGAAGTCGTCGAGATCAGCCCGTGTCAGTGGATTGGTCTTCAGGGTGAAGTGCTTGTTGGTACGAAGGTCATATATCCAGAGGGTCTTGGTCCAGGGGGTTTGGCTGGCCGGCTTGCGGTCGAAGAAGAGGACGTTGGCCTTGACGCCCTGAGCATAGAAGATGCCCGTGGGCAGGCGGAGCAGCGTGTGGACGTCGCACTCGTGGAGCAGCCGGCGGCGGATGGTCTCCCCGGCGCCGCCCTCGAAGAGCACATTGTCTGGGACGACCACGGCCGCCCGGCCGTGGATCTTGAGAATGCTTCTCACATGCTGGAGGAAGTTGAGCTGCTTGTTGCTCGTGGACGCCGAGAAGTCGTCCCGGATGACGACCAGGGTGTCTCTGGCCTGCTCGCCCTCCCCGTTCACGAAAGTCAGGCTGGACTTCTTCCCGAACGGCGGATTCGTCAGGACCATATCGAAGTCCGTGCCCGGATGAGCCCGGAGGCTGTCGTCCACCTTGATCAGCGTCTCATCGCCGCCGACGCCGTGGAGGTACAGGTTCATGACGCACAGACGCGCCACGCCCTCCACGATGTCCCAGCCATATAGCGCGCGGTATTTCAGTTCTTCACGCTGGCCGCGGTCCATGTGCGGGTAGTGCCTGACGATGTAATCATGGGCGGCCAAAAGGAACCCACCGGTGCCACAGGCAGGGTCGCAGATAGTCATGCTCGGCGCAGGACGTATGACGTCCACGATGGCCTGGATGAGCGGCCTGGGCGTGAAGTACTGTCCCGCGCCCGTCTTCACGTCCTGGGCGTTGCGCTCCAGTAGCGCCTCGTAGGCGTCGCCCTTCACGTCGGCGCTGAGCGCTGACCAGTTCTCCCGATCAATGAGGTCCACGATGAGCCGGCGCAACATCGCCGGATCTTGTATCTTGTTCTGGGCCTTGCGGAAGATGACCCCTAGGGTACCCTGCTCCCGTCCCAGCCGTTCCAGCAGATGCCGGTAGTGCGTCTCCAGCTCGTCGCCATCCCGGGCCAGGAGGCTCGGCCAGTCGTACCCTTCAGGGATGGGCGGGGGCTGGAAGTCCGGCAACAGCGAGTACGGCGGCTGCGCCCGCTCATGCATCATCTTGAGGAAGATCAGGTAGGTAAGTTGCTCCAGGTAGTCGCCGTATGAGAGGCCGGCGTCCCGGAGGACGTTGCAGTAGTTCCACAACTTCTGGCCGATAGCCGAGGCCGTGCTCATGCCCGCACCTCCGAACGGTCCGCGGTAACCTGCGGCCGCTCTAAGCGGCCTTCTGGTTCAGCGCCGAGTTGGACGGCCCGCCTGCGGCTCGAGACGTTGCACGATTCGTCGACAGTGTTCGTTACCAGGCTCTTTGTCGAGTCCGAGCTTTGCGTAGTAGAGAGCCTTTTCGCGATTGTCCTCGAGGAGAAAGAGCCAGGCAAGCCTGCTAAGGGCTGTCGCGTCAAGATCGCCGGCTGACCTCTCCATATGGTCTCGGACCCCTGCCAGGTACACCCCGCGTCGCGTCCTTGGGATCGCAGCCTTGCGGGCGTCGATGAACTGACATAGAGCGAGGGCCGCATCACGCAGGAGTGAGATGTCTCGCGGGTCAGCGTCAACCGCGCTCACGAGGGAGGAGATTTGGGTTTCTTGGTCGCTGACCTCCCGTGCGTACTCGGCGCGCTGGAGCCAGGCGGTCTTGTCGAACGGCTGTTCTTCGACCCAACGACGAAGGGCGTACTCGATGTCCTGGCCGGGCAGTCTGAAGTGCCTGCGGAACGCGGCGACTTGTCCCCATGCCGGTGGATACAACTCGGCAATCCTTTCGAGAATGCCGTTCAGGCGATCGATTTCCTGCGCGTCGGTGGAGCTGGTATCCTCCAGAGCCGATTCGAGGAAGCGGTTCACAACGTCTGAGTGTGAGGTAGTGGCGACCTGTCCCGGCTTCAGCACGCAGAAGCGCCGAAGGTCTGCGAGGGCCTGTTGGATGGCTAGGCGATCGGGGTCACTATCAAGCTTCTTCCGTCCGAATACGCGTGCAAGTTCAGGCGCCCAGTAGTAGTAACTCCCAGCCGGGGTCTGTTCGGCGGTGAGAAGCGAGAGACGCACGCATTCTTCGGCACCAGCCTCCGCGTCGACATCGCGCTCTGCGCAGATTACAACGAGAGCAAGCTCAGCGATGGCAGTTCTCCAATTTGCGGTCAGAAGGTACACCCACTTGCCATGCTGGGACAGCTTGTTGAATGACCTCTCGAACACTGCATTCACAATGTCGATTCTTCTGGGCAGGAGATCCTTGGGAGGTACATAGCGGCGTTCCTTGGCCATCTCTCCGAGGACGAGCCGCATGACATACGGATGTCCATCTGTGTACCTGTAGATGGACTCGACGGCATCATCATTCAGCAGACCCTCGATCCCCAACTCTCTCCCGACTGACGCGAGCAAACTCCTGGCCTCTGCCGGTTCCATCCCACGCACTTCAATCGGATAGTCGGCCTTGAACGCCCGCTCCCGGCTAGTCATCAGCACCTTGTTCGGCAGGTGGGTATGGGTGTCAAGAAACCTGTGGAGTTGACGGGAATCCGCGAAGGTCTCGAAGTTGTCGAAGATGAGCAGCCGTCCGGTCCCATCGGGCTGCGGCGCCTGAAGCATCCGAGCGAAAGCATCCTCAGAGGGTTTGGTAGCAAACATCGCTCCATAGACCCTTGAGACAGACTTGAGATCGACCACGGCCGTTCGCACAGGCGCTGGTCCGGTCGGGCGTAAGTCGACATCGCGTGCACTGAACCACACGATGAAACTGAAGGGTGGCTCAGCACGAGAAGCTAACTCGTGGGCGGCCCACAATGCGAGGCTCGTCTTCCCTATGCCTCCGCGCCCATGGAGGGTGATGATCGGATGATTCCTGTCGAGCAGGCGTGTGAGAAGATCGCCCTGCAACTGCGGCCGCTCCACATACCCATGCGGTCGCGGTGGCAGATTCCCGAACACATTGCTCTGGATATCTAGGTCTGGGAGACCCTCTGTCTCGCTTGGGGGTAGCGGCGCAGGCGGTAACGCGTAGGCAGGCAGGTCAAGCCTTTCCGTCTCCCCATTTGCGAAGTCGATGAACTCGGCGCCATTTGCAGTAGTGAAACCGCCGTTCGGGAGCAGGAACGCCTTGCACTCCACCGTTGTTCTGAGGAATTCGCCTACATAGAAGGGCTGAATGCCTCTTGCCAGCGCTACGTGGACGCCTGGGACCGTGGGCGAAAACTCCTCGCATTCAGCGTCTCGAATGTGCCTGGGTTCTGGCCCGACCAAATCAACCCCGCGGACTGTGTTCTTCGACACCCGGATAGACAGGTGCATCCAGCGGGCCCTAAACAGGGGGCAGCGTACTGCGATAGCAGAAACCGCGGTAAGGTAGTGCGGGTTCGCCATCTGGAAGAACTCAGGGCCAACCGCTCCGTGGGCCTTGGTCTTGTTCCGAATCAGTACCAATGACTTCAAGAGGTGGCGTATGGTGCGATACCGGCTGACGTCGCTATCCGGTTCCAACCCCAAGAAGGAGATGATCCGGTCCGAGGCACCAATCGCGGCAAGAAACCAATCGTCCGCTGGTGGTTTGCGTTTCTGTGTTAGCCAGTTGATCGTTGGTTGGAAGACCGGGGACAGGTAGCCCGCAAGTGGCTGCGAACTCATTTGGTAGATCGAGTCTTCCCACTCGCCAAGACCGTCTGCCCGCACGAGCCTGTATGCGACGGCGTACGCGTTCTCGGCAGAACTCCCGCGCAGGCCAGACCAGAGGGCAATCGCGATGGTCTTCAGCGACGCTTCGAAAAGGTACGACGTCAGGAGGAATGTGTCCCCAGAGGCATCTGGACCGACCAGTCGAAGGCGCGCGGCTACGCGAGTAAGGTGCGTTGGGAGATCCTGCGTGTTGAGTTCGAGCTCAGGCATGAGTCACGACCCCTCTTTGTCCCTCCAACGGCTGCGGCTAACCCGCGTCTTAGAGGACCCTCTCCTCGAGCGTCGTGGCGACTGCATTGATGATCTCCTGAGTGACAGCGAGGGCCTCCATTGCGAACTCGCGAACTTCCGTGAACGTTCGCGCCTTGCGGCCGCGGTCTGTTAGATCAAGCTGATGAACGATGTCGTTTCTCGCCCTAAACATCTGGTCGAGCGTGGCGCCGGGCTTCAGACGCTCCCGGATCGTGCGGGTGTCAATGCCCAGGGCTCCACAGACGACGTTGACCTGATCGACTGACTGAAGGCTGTCGCCGGTGAGCTCCCGCTCGTAGCTTTCCAACAGGGCTGCTTGGCTGCCACGGCCATCCACAAGGATCTCTGCTAGCCGGCGCCGATCAACGGGTTGGTCGGATGCGGCGAGGTGCCGATCGATGAAGTCCAGGAACTTCCGCCGTGCCGAGGGAATGCGGAGAGCGATGTCCCGAACTGTATCCTTGATCAGCTTCTTCAGGGCGGCGTCCAGGCCCGCACCAGCAAACGCGATGGCTGCCCGCAGAATGTCGAGCTGAGTCTCGGACAGGCGCCCGCGAAGATCCTTCTTCTGCACAGCTCGGTTGGCAGCCCGCGAGAGGCTCATGGTCAGCAGGGCGTTATTGACGCTCTCCAGGGCTGCAGTTAGGCGCTCCTGGGCCCCCTGCGTCCCAGCGTGACCGTGAGCGGCGGGCAGCACGAGTGGGTCGAATTGCTGCTCGACCTTCGCCACGAGTACCTCGACGGCATTTGGTCGGCCGCGACTGCGCTTTGTCGCTCGATGGGTCATGCCCCCGCTGGGCCTTCTAACTCAGCCTTCTGTCGGCGGCTGACTTTTCGTCTCGCCTTTTCGGTGTTCCTCCCCGCATGTTCCTCTTCCGCGCGGATGCGCTCCAGCAGCACGGAGGCCGGCACGTCGGTGGGGTCTTGGGGAACGAGCTTCCCCTCAAGGGCGCGTCGGAGGACGACCTGACGCAGCCGCTCCGCGCGCTGCAGGTTAGCCCCCAGCATCTCTGCCGCCGCCTGGATCACGGCCAGGAGGCGCTCCACCTCGGCGACTATTCGGCGCTGCTCCGAGAGCGGCGGAAGTGGCACTAGCAACGGTGCAATGTCGTCATGGTTGATCTGAGGCACATTTGAACCATCATGCAGTGCTACAAGAGGCACTGTCTGAAACCACCACCAGACGTAGGCTGCGACGAGAGGGCTAGGCACAATTCCCATCGTGTTCAAATCAAGGGCGCTAGGAAGTGCGAGTTGGCGCTTCTTGTTAGTCACGATTGCACCGCCTCGCTTCGGGAAGACGATAGTCCCTGGTGGAAATGCCCGAAGCCCCAGCAACCCGGCATCTGTTGAAGAGACGAAAGCGGTACCATTCCTCATGAACCGCTCATTGCCGGGCAAGTTCATGTCTCCAACCCTGAACCAGGGTATCTCTCCAGAGGGTGTTATGTATCCGGCAACACCCTTTGGCGTGTGCCCGCTACCCACAGAGCCAATCTGTTCCACCGTGGCCCACACCCAGCCCTCAGGAAGCGCTGGTAGATTGGAAGTGTCCAGCGGTTGGGATTCCCGGTACTTGCCACGGCGCTTCCCATGAGCCACCCACCGGGCGCGGCGCTCCTCTAGGATGCGCTCCAGCAGCACCGAGGCAGGCTCGTAGCCCCGACCCTCGTGACGGGCTAACTCGGCCTCGGTGGGCACCAGGTGTCCCTCACACGCCGCCTTGAGCACGCTGGCGCGGTAGCGCTTCAGGTTGGCCCGGGCTCGCTGGAGAGAGGCGACGGCGGCATCCAGGCGGGTGAGGTGCTTGTCGATCTCCGCGACGATGCGGTGCTGCTCCTGGAGAGGTGGGAGTGGAAAGGGCGCTTCGCTAACAAACCAAGCCGGCACCCGCAGTTGCCCTGCCGTCCCGGCCATGTGCCTGCGCGCTTCCTTTCGGAAGTTGTCTTGGAGCAGGTAGTACATGACCAGTTCGCTGGAAACGTGGCCCAACGGTCGGAGCACATGGAACTCTGTTGATCCGCAACCTGCGCCGTTCGTCAGACCCCGGGCCACCGCAATCTTGCCATTTTCCATGCAAGGAGTGATCTTGGCGAACAGAACATCCCCTTCGGAGAAACGTGTGTAGCCCCTCGCGACCTCGCTGTAGGGTCGCACCCGGCTTGCATCTACTCGCCCAGTGGCGGTCTCAACGGCGGCCATCGGAACGAAGGAGACTGGCACGTCGTCTCCCAGAGGCCCGGCGATGGTACTTGGGTTGACCAGGCAAACCTCTCCCAAAGTAGTCCACACCCACCCTGGAGGCAGGAGTTGTGCCCTGGGGACAGGTTCGGTGCGCTCGCTTGCTTCAGTTACCTGTTTCACCGTTCGCCTCACTGAGCGGTTGCAGGGGAGTCACAGTGGCGATGAACTTCCGGCGCTCGAAGAACGTCAGCAGCCATGCGGAGTTGATCTCCGGCTCATCGAGGACCGCATACCGATACTCGAAGACATCCTTTTCCAAGTGGTGGTAGCTCATCTCGTCCAGGAGCTCTGGGGGTGCTAGGTATTCCAGAACGCGTGCCCGCACCTGCTGGTCCTGGACAGGGGACACTACGCAATGATGATGACAAAGGCCCCGCACGATCTTCCGGATGATTCGCATGACTCGCTCATCGCTGGCCGGATAGACCATGTGCCTCAGCCCGTCTGCAGTCTCAACGGGTTTCAGCTGGAAGAGAAGGTCCCGCATCCGCCGTGGCCCGTCGACTTCCCGGAAACTCCGCCGTGTCTTGGTTTGCCAGAGCTCCTGTACCGACGAGTTCGGTTCGCCTGCGATCAGCATCATATTGCGGAAATGCGCTTCGTCGTCAGACCAACTGGTGTTGCAGGATCTGCAGGCAGGGACGGTCAGCCGCTGAACCTTCGAACTCCTCTTGGAGTCGGGATAGAGGCACCGGGGGACAACATGCTCTCTGTCGGCTCTCGACACGCTGCTTCCGCAGTAAGCGCACGACAGCCTATTCATGCCACCAACTCCCGGTTCAACTCGTCCAGCAGCGCCTCCAACTCCTTCCCGAAGAGGGCGTAGGCCCGGCCCAGGCCTCCCCGCTGGTCAAAGGGTGACAACTGAAAGTCCTCCAGCCCCATGCTCACGCTGCCCGCGATGTGGTCGCGGATGGCTTCCAGCCAGCGGCGCTGCTCGGCCGTGGAGGCGCGACCCATCAGTTGTTGGACCGCCAGCCAGGTATCGAACCGCTCCCGCACATGGTCGGCAAATGGGACCAACTCCGCGTCCTGGCCGATCGCGAAGCGCACCAGAGAAACAATGTCAGCCAGCATCCGATGGCCGGATCCGCGCACGCGGGATCGGTCGAGTTGCTGGTACGCAGCCCACAGCCGGTCAGGCGTCAGCGCCCTGGGAGGCATCTGCAAGGCGTCGGCAAGGCCCCTGATATCCCGGTAGGTCAGGCGCTGCCGATAGGGCCGGCTGTAGAGGACCTGCAGGGCAGTGATCTCATCGCGGTGCTGTGCGATGAACTCCTGGAAGGACCGCACCAGGGCCCGGGCGCGGTCGGTGGCGTCAGCGGAGTAACCGGCTTCCACGAGACGATCCTGGCTGACGGTGTCGATCATCTGCTCGTACGACCGTCGAATGTCGATGAGACGCTGGCGCAGTTCTGGGTTGGCGGCGAGTGGGCGGGCAGCCGCCTCCGCGAGGTCCCTCCGCGCCCGTGCAACGGCTTCTTCCGGCGGTTCGTCCTGGCCCGTCGCCTGGCGGGCGGCGTCAAGCACGGCGTCCGGGTCCGCAGCCTTGAGCAGGGCGGAAGTCATCTCCTTGAGAGCCAGACCCTGAGCCACGTCCTGGAGAGCGCGCCGATCCGAAACCGTGAGCTGGCGGTCCAGGCGTGCCAGCCGGCTGGCCAGGGAGGAGAGGACCTCCGGCTCCCGGTTGCCCATGGCCACCGCGTCCAGCAGCTTCTCGAAGGGGATGGTAGGCTGCTTCTCCAGGGAGTAGGAGTCGGAGAGGTTCTGCTCTGTCACACCCACCGCGTCTACGATGACGAAGTGGGTCTTGTGGGCGGCGTCGGGGGTGACGGACTGGAACTCGGTGGAGGAGATGATCCGCACACCGCGGCCCTTCATCTGCTCGAAGAAGTTGCGGCTGCGGACGTTCCGCATGAAGAGGACGACCTCCAGGGGGCGGATGTCCGTGCCGGTGGCGATCATGTCCACGGTGACGGCGATGCGTGGGAAGTAGGAAGTGCGAAAGGCCTGCAGCAGGTCCTCGGGTTTCGCGCCGGTCGTCTTGTAGGTTATCTTCTGGGCGAACTCGTTGCCGCGCCCAAACTCTTGCCGCACGATCTGCACGATGTCATCGGCGTGGCTGTCGTCCTTCGCGAAGATGAGCGTCTTGGGTACTTCGGAACGTCCGGGAAAGATCTCAGTAGAAAGTCGATCACGGAAGGCGCGGATGACCGTGCGAATCTGGTCGGGAGCCACCACGTCCCGGTCCAGTTGATTGGGGGCGTACACGAGGTCCTCGTCGAGCTGCTCCCACCTCACGGCGCGCGTCTGGCGGTTGCGGCGGTCTACGTAGTACCCGGCCTCAACCTTGGAGCCGCGTTCGGTGATCTCCGTGCGTATGCGGTAGACGTCGAAGTCCACGTTCACGCCGTCGGCGACGGCCTGCTCGTGACTGTACTCCATGACCAGGTTCTGGTTGAAGAAGCCCAGGGTCTGCTTCGATGGCGTGGCCGTCATGCCGATGAGGAAAGCGTCGAAGTACTCCAGCACCTGCCGCCAGAGGTTGTAGATGGAACGATGGCACTCGTCGGTGATGATGACGTTGAAGGTCTCGATGGGGATATCTAAATTGTACTCGACGGGGGCAGGTTCCTTTCGGAGCGGCAGCATCTCGAAGGCGGACTGCTCTTCCAGTTCCGGATCCAGTTCCTCCCCCTTCAGCATCGAATAGATGCGCTGGATGGTGGCGATGCAGACGCGGTTCACCTGGTCGATGCGGTTGGACTGGAGGTGCTGCACGTTGTAGAGTTCGGTGAACTTCCTGCCGTCGTCGGGGCTGACGAAGCCCTGGAACTCGCGCAGAGTCTGGCGGCCGAGGTTGCTGCGGTCCACGAGGAAGAGGACGCGCCCGGCGCCGGCGTGCCTGACGAGCCGGTAGACCAGGTGAGCGGCCATGACCGTCTTCCCGCTGCCCGTGGCCATCTGAACCAGGGAACGGGGGTGGTCCCGTGCCAAAGACGCTTCCAGGTTCTGGATTGCCTGAGCCTGTACCGACCACAGCCCTCGCGGGTTCAGCGGAGGCATCATCCTGAGACCGTGGCGCAGTGTGGGAAGCGCGACGTAGATCTCGCGTTCCTCTGCCGCCTTCAACTCCTCGCGGAGCCGCGCTTCGGCCACCGTCCCAGGGATGGCCAGCCACTCGGCCAGGGTCTCCGGCCGGTGGAACGCGAACACCTGGCGGCTGCGCGGGTCGGGATCAAGGCCGCTGGTGAACCGGGTCTCGACCCCAGTGCTCTCATAGAGGAAGGGGAGAGGTCGCCGCCAGGCAGGCAGGTCGTCTGGGAGCCCTTCGCTGTATCTTTTGGACTGTGGCTCAACACCTGTGAGAGTAGAACCCGTTCGTTTGGCCTCGACTACGCCGGCAGCCCTGCCGTCCACGTACAGCAGGTAGTCGGCCTCGCCGTGGCCGGTCTTGAGGGCGACCTCGCGCACGGCGACTCCGCGGCGCTCGTACAGGTTGACGGCGCCGGCATCCTGCACGGCCCAGCCGGCCCGGGTCAACAGGTCGTCAATTCGCTGGCGCGCTTCCTGTTCGGGGTTCATGCCCACCTGGCCGGATAAAGCCCGGCATGCCTCAGTAGGTCATTGCACCATTCTCCCTGCCTCAGAGCCATCCCTGGGGCCTTGGCCCCGGACGCTCAGAACTCGACAAGGTACCGGGGCTGGAACGGCGCCTCCGTGACGCGCGCGCCAGCGATCCTGTCGACCCGGTAGCCCCTGAGCTGGCCCCGGTCGTTGACAACAAAGAGCACGAGGTTGCCGTCCTTCGTCATCCGGAGCGAGTACGGCTCGACAACGCGAGGGCCTTGCCGGCCCGCTTCGGCACGGTAGTCGATCTCGACTTTCAGGCGGTTCGCGCCGGCGAACCGGATCAGTTCGAGTGGCGCACCGCGCCGCCACGAGGCCATCGCACGCGGGGGCATCCAGCTGGCATGCAGATCGCCGATCTCGGCTCGGCGGTGAGTGGGGACCGCCCACTCACCTCGCACCCATGCGAAGACCTCGTCCAGGGCGGCCCAGAACTCTGCGAACGGTGGCAGGTGAGGCAGTTGGTGGGCCAGCATGTTGTGCCACTCTATCTCGACCTCTTCTCGGTACGGCGATGACCGGATCGTCTCAGCGGTGGGCACCGGGATCCCGACATGTGTGCACTTTCGGCTGAGCGCGGCCGACACAGCAGCCGCGCGCTCCCTGAGGTCGGGATACCTGTACAGGTGGACGACATCGTAGAGGTCCCGCGGCCTGCACCGCTCAGCGAGAGCCCTAATCTTCTCGGCCATGAGATCCACGATCGAGTAGCAGAGGACGCCGTCTACCACCGGGAGCGCGCCGTCGCTGTAGGGGTGTGATATGGGGCGACGAACCGGTGCTTCCACGACGACCTCGTCGCTCGTGAGATCAAGCTTGACCTTCGGGGGCATGGGTGATCGGATTGGCCCCCGGAAGGCGATCCGGCCTTGGGTTGTCGGGTTCCCTCGGAGGTTTCTCTGCCTGGTGAAGGACTGCTCGTCAGGCACGAGCTCAATGCCCGATCGGTCTAAGAGCCACTCGCCGATCCGCCTGAACGCCAGGAGGAGCTCGTTCGGCTCTTCCGGGCCACCTCCGACAATTGTGAAGTCGAGATCCTCGGAGAACCGGAATGTCTCGTAGTAACACTTCCGGAGGCAGGTGCCGCCCTTGAACACCCAGGTGGCCGAGAGCGCTGGATCCGTTGCGATGCCGGCGAGCAGCCAGCCCAGGACGTAGTCCTTCTCGATGATGTCGTCCCGGAGCCGCCACTCGGCCCGCAGCGCGCGGATCTCACCTGGGGGAATCATGAAGCCCCGTGCCGAGGGACCTGGACGTTAGCCCGGATGCCCCACTCTGCCACTCGCTTGCCGCCCGCTGGGCCGTTCGGATCGAGCAGAGATACACCCGTAGAGATCCGGTCCCGGCACATCGCCACTAACCCGGGCTTCCCGAGGCCTGCCGTCTCCACCAGGTGGCCGAGCCGCTTGAATACGGCGCGGTTCCCAAGACGATCCCCGTACTCGACCAAGGTCTTCCAGTCGTGCTCGTTCAGGTACGCGGCAACGATCTCGGCGACCTGACGAATGCCGCCTCCAAGCAGGGGGGCGTCGAGGATCTCTGTGACTGTGCGAGCAGGGTCGGCAATCCACACCCGTCGCTCCTCTCGCCAGATGGGCCGGAGGCCCCAGTCCATCAGGCGCTCGGGGATGTGCGCGACGAGGTACTCGTGATCGAGGAAACGCTCGCGGGAGGAGCGCACCCGGCGGACTGTCTTGAGCACGGTGGTTCGGAAGATCTGCTCCGTAAGCCCCCAGTGGTTCGCGGCTGTCAAGCCAGTGAAATAGCAGGGACTCCAGACGGCATCTGCCAAGACGAACGGGTCTTCGGACCAGGAACGGGGATCCTGAGCCTCCACAGGAACAGGGATGTAGAGACCGCGCCTCACACGTCGGAGCCAACCTTCCTCAGCCCATAGCGCCAACTTCCGGGCTGCCGCCTGCCTGTCCACCCTGAGAGCGCTGGCGGCCTCCGAAACGGACACCAATCTCCTCCCCCGACCCGCCACCAGCGCGAGTTCGTCCCGGCCCTTCCTCGAGATACCAGCGACCTTGTGCAACATGCCCTATCCCACGGTTCACTCATCAGGCTCATTTCTGGATTGAGCGTATCACGGTTCAGTGATAAAAGAAAGCCAGAAATTCCGCCCAGGAAGAAACAACTGGACTTCAAATATCAACGGCGGGCGTCAGTCCTGCTGATGTTGCCCAGGGTTCCCTAAACAAGCGCCCGCGCATCGGTCCGCGTTCGCCCTGGCCATGGACCAAGGGCGAACAAGGTGAAGAACCTGATAATCGCTGGTCGTAGCCGCAAGGAGCGCACGCCCCCTGCGACGAAGTCAACATAGCAAGTCACCTAAGAGCAGGAAGGTGACCCCCTCAATGATCTCCTCTACTGCTACTGCGCCCACCGCCAGTCGCAAGATGCGTCTTACCCGCGCCGCCGTCCTGGGCGCGGGTGTCATGGGCAGCACGATCGCCGCGCACCTGGCCAACGTCGGCATACCCACGGTGCTCCTGGACATCGTCCCAAAGGAGCCGAACGACGACGAGCGCAAGCGCGGGCTGGGGCTTGATGCCCCCGAGGTGCGCAACCGGTTCGCCCGCACCGGGCTGGAGCGCGCGGTCAAGGCCCAGCCGGCCGCGTTCTACTCTCCGGATCGGGCCGCCCTGGTCACCACGGGCAACTTCGAGGACCACCTGGACCTGATCCGCGACGCGGACTGGGTCATCGAGGCGGTGGTGGAGGACCTGGCCATCAAGCGCGACCTGCTGGCTCGGGTCGAGGCCAGATGGCGGCCCGGCATGATCGTCAGCACCAACACGAGCGGCCTGCCCGTCGCCGCGGTGGCCGAGCAGTCGGGCCAGGAGTTCCGCGCTCACTTCCTGGGAACTCACTTCTTCAACCCACCGCGGTACATGAAACTGCTGGAACTCATCCCCACGCCGCACACGCACGCGTGGGTAACCGAAGCGGTCGCCGGCTGGGGCGAGCGGCTGCTGGGCAAGGGGATCGTCTACGCGAAGGACACGCCCAACTTCATAGCCAACCGCATCGGAACCTACGGGATGCTGAAGGCGATCCACCTGATGGTTGACCTCGGCCTCGAGATTGACGAGGTGGACGAGCTGACCGGGCCGATCCTGGGCCGCCCCAGGAGCGCGACCTTCCGGACCGGCGACCTGGTCGGCCTGGACACGCTCCTGCACGTGGCCTCCAACTCGCACCGCAACCTGCCCGATGACGAAGAGCGCGGCATCTACGTTCCCCCGGCGATCCTCACCGAGATGGCCAAGCGCGGGTGGCTGGGCGAGAAGACCGGCGGCGGGTTCTACAAGCGGCAGGACGGGGACATCCTCACCCTCGACTACCGGACCTTCGAGTACCGCCCGCGCAAGCGGCTGTCTACCGGGGCGCTGGAGGCGGCAAAGTCGATCGCCGAACCGGAGAAGCGGGTGGCGGCGCTGCTGGCCATGGAAGACAAGTACGGCGAGTTCCTGCGCCGGCTCACGGGAGCGGTGCTCGTCTACGCCGCCCGCCGCATTCCTGAGATCAGCGACGACGTGGTCAACGTGGATCGTGCCCTGCGCTGGGGGTTCGGTTGGGATCATGGACCGTTCGAGCAGTGGGACGCCCTTGCCGCCATCGGGGCGGCCGACCGCTTGCTGCCGCCCGGCGAGGAGATGCCGGAAGTCCTGCGCCAGGTCCGCGAGCGTGGGGCCGGGGCCTGGTACCGCGACGGGGCAGATGGGCGGACCTACTTTGATCTGGAATCGGCGACGTACCTGCCGGAACCCGGACTGGAAGGCCGCATCCTGCTCCCGCACCTCAAGTCGCGCGGCCGCACCGTGGAGGGGAACGCGGGAGCCAGCCTGGTAGACCTGGGCGATGGGGTCGCCTGTCTGGAGTTCCACTCCAAGATGAACGCCATCGGCGAGGACATCATCGTCATGACCCGCCGGGCGCTGGAGCGGGTCAGGTCCGACTTCGACGCCCTGGTCATCGGCAACCAGGGGTCCGACTTCTGCGTGGGCGCAAACCTCATGCTCATCCTCATGGAGGCCCAGGAGGGCAACTGGGAGGATCTGGACTTCGTGGTCCGGCAGTTCCAGGGCGCCACGATGGAGCTGCGGCGCTCGGTCGCGCCGGTTGTCGCAGCGCCGTTCGGACGCACGCTGGGCGGCGGCGTGGAGTTCTGCCTGGGCTGCGCGCACATACAGGCCGCCGCGGAGACCTACATGGGGCTTGTCGAAGCCGGGGTCGGCCTCATCCCGGCCGGCGGCGGCACGATGGAGATGACCAAGCGGGTGGCGGCCGCGGCGCCGGAGGATTCCTCCGCCGACCTGCTCCCGCTCCTTCGCAAGGCGTTCGAGAACATTGCCATGGCCAAGGTGTCCATCTCGGGCGAGGACGCCCGGCGATTGGGCTTCCTGCGCCCCTCCGACGGGGTCACGGTCAACGGCGACCTGCTGCTCTCCGACGCCAAGGCCGCGGCGCTGGCGCTTGTGAGGGGTAACTACCGGCCGCCTCAGCCCGGTTTGATCCGGGTGATCGGATCGCGTGGTTTCGCGGCGATCGAGTCGTTGCTCTACATCATGCGCACCGGCGGATACATTACCGATCACGACATCGTGGTGTCCAGGAAACTCGGATTCATCATGTGCGGAGGGGACGTGCCCGAGGGCACCCGTGTGTCCGAGGAGTACCTGCTGGACCTTGAGCGCGAGGCGTTCTTGAGTTTGCTCGGGATGCCGGCAACCCTGGATCGCATCCGGCATATGCTTCAGACCGGAAAGCCGCTGCGCAACTAGCGGGGGATTCTCTGCCGGCCCCAAAGGGCGCCGGTTCAAGAAAGGGGCCTTGCGATGAGAGAAGCAGTTATCGTCTCGTCCGTGCGCACCGCGGTGGGCAAGGCGCCGCGCGGGGCGCTGAAGGATACCCGGCCCGACGAGCTGGCCGCCATTGCCGTCCGGGAGGCGGTGCGGCGGGTCGCGGGGCTTGATCCCCAGGAGGTCGAGGATTGCATCCTTGGCTGCGCCTTCCCCGAAGCAGAGCAGGGGATGAACGTGGCCAGGGTGGTGGCGCTGCGCGCCGGCCTGCCCATCACCACCTCCGGGATGACCATCAACCGGTACTGCTCCTCGGGCCTGCAGGCGATCGCCGTAGCCGTCCACCAGGTCATGACGGGGCAGCACGAGATCGTTGTGGCCGGCGGAACCGAAAGTATGAGCATGGTCCCGATGACCGGGAACAAGTACGCTCCAAATCCTTACTTCGCGGAGCACTGGCCGGAAGTCTACCTTTCCATGGGCCTGACAGCGGAGATCGTGGCCGAGCGGTACGGCGTCTCTCGCGAAGACCAGGACCAGCTCGCCCTGCGCAGCCACATGAACGCGGCCGCCGCCCAGCAGGCGGGCAGGTTCGACGAGGAGATCGTGCCGGTCTCCACCACGCGGTGGACCGCGGACAACGGCCGGCCTCGGCGTGAGGAGATCACCCTGTCGGCGGACGAGGGCGTGCGCGCCGACACTTCGATGGCCGCGCTTGCCAAGCTCAGGCCGGCCTTCTCCACAAAGGGGACGATCACCGCGGGTAACTCCTCGCAGACCAGCGACGGTGCGGCCGCGGCTGTGATCATGTCCGCCGGACGTGCCAGGCGGCTGCGGGCAAAGCCGCTGGGCATGCTCCGCTCCTTTGCGGTGGCCGGGGTGGCCCCGGAGGAGATGGGCATCGGCCCGGTCAAGGCCATCCCAAAGGCCCTGTCCCTGGCCGGGCTGAATCTCGACGATATCGGGGTCATCGAGTTGAACGAGGCCTTCGCGGCGCAGGGGGTCGCGGTGGTCCGGCTGGCAGGGCTGGATCCGGATAGGGTCAACGTCAACGGCGGAGCCATCGCGCTTGGCCACCCGCTGGGCTGTACCGGCGCGAAGCTCACGGCGACCGCGCTGCACGAGATGCGCCGGCGGAAGGCGCGCTATGGAATGGTGACGATGTGCATCGGCGGTGGTATGGGCGCAGCGGGTATCTTCGAGGCGGCATAGGAGGAGCGAACCCATGGATGCTAAGTCGGCGCAGGTCGCGATCCCCGGTGGCGGATTCGTCGTCGGGCCCACGCCCCCGGAGGCGGTCTTCACCCCGGAGGATCTGACGGACGACCACCGCATGGTCCAGCGCACGGTCGAGCAGTTCGTAGAACAGGAAGTCCAGCCGCATATCAAAGAGACCGACGAGCACAACTGGGACCTGGTAGTCAAGCAGTTCCGCGGGTTTGGGGAGCTGGGCTTCCTGGGAGCCGACGTGCCCGAGGCCTACGGTGGGGGCGGCCTGGACAAGATCTCCGCGCTGGTCATCAAGGACGCGATGAGCTCGGCGGCCTCGTTCGCGACCATGGTAAGCGCGCACACCGGCATCGGGACGCTGCCCATCGTGTTCTTCGGCAACGAGGAACAGAAGCAGAAGTACCTGCCCAAACTGGCATCGGGCGAGTGGGTCAGCAGCTACGCCCTGACCGAGCCCACCGCCGGCTCAGACGCGATGGCCATACGCGCACGCGCTACGCGCAGCCCGGATGGCTCGCACTACGTGATCACCGGCGTCAAGCAGTTCATCACGAACGCGAAGATGGCCGACCTCTACCTGGTCTACGCCAAGGTGGACGGCGAGCACCACACCTGCTTCATCGTGGAAAGGGGCACCGAGGGGGTCACGATCGGCGAGGAAGAGCACAAGCTGGGGATCAAGGGCACCTCGACCGCCTCGATCTTCCTCGAGAACGCGCGTGTGCCGGCCGCCAACCTGCTGGGCGAGGTCGGCCAGGGACACAAGATTGCCTTCAACATCCTCAACGTCGGCCGCTTCTACCTGGCGGCGGGGTGCGTGGGTGGGGCGCGCTTCGCGCTGCGCGAGGCCGTCGTCTACGCGAAGGAGCGCAAGCAGTTCGGCAAGGCCATCGCCGAGTTCGGCCTGATCCAGCAGAAGCTTGGACGGATGGCCGCGGCGACCTTTGCCGCCGAGAGCATGCTCTACCGGACCGGAGGCCTCATCAGCGAGGCGCTGGGCGGCGAGGCCCACGACAGCAGCCAGGTGGTCGCGGCGCTGGAGGAGTACGCGGTCGAGTGCTCGGTCAACAAGGTCTTCTGCTCCGAGGTGCTCGACGCGGTCGTGGACGAGGCGCTGCAGATCCACGGCGGCTACGGCTTCGTGGAGGAGTACCCGGTGGCGCGGGCCTACCGGGACGCGCGCATCAACAGGATCTTCGAGGGCACGAACGAGATCAACCGGCTGCTCATCCCGGCAATGCTGCTGCGCCGGGCGCAGAAGGGCCGCTTGGGGCTGTTCGCGGCCGCGCAGAAGGTGGCCGGCGAGATGCTTTCCCCAAATGTCGGGGGAGAGGGCGTGGTTGCCGGGCCTCTCGCCGAAGAGCGCCGCCTGGTGGATGCTGCGCGCCGGGCATTCCTGTTTGCCGCAGGAGCCGCGACCCAGAAGTACCTTACCGAACTGGAGAACCAGCAGGAGATCCTGGGCGGCATAGCCGACATGGCGATCGATCTGTTCGCCATCGAGAGCGCGGTGCTGCGGGCCGCCAGGACCGCTGCCCGCGGCGGGGCTTCCGCGGGGTTGCAGGCCGCGATGGCCGCCTACTTCCTCGACGACGCGCTGCCGCGCATCGAGACCAACGCGCGCAGGGTGCTGGCCGCCACCGAGGACGGCGACACCCTGCGTACCATGCTGTCCGGTCTGCGCCGGTTCCTCAAGATCCCTTCGGTGAACACGGTGAGACTCGGGCGCCAGATCGCCGGGGCGGTGATCAACGCGGGGAAGTACGTCGCGTAGGAGTACGGGTGCGGCAGCGGGCGGGCAGGGCTCCGGCGGCCCCGGGCTGATCATGGAGGACCAGGCCCTTCTGGAATCTCGGCCCTGGCTTCGGCACTACGAGCCAGGGGTGCCCAGGACCATCGCCTACCCGGCCCGGCCGCTGCAACACCTGCTGGACGATGCCGCCGAGCGGTATCCCGACCGCCCGGCGGTCACGTTCTTTCGCCGCGACCTGACCTACAAGGCGCTGCGCGACCTGGCCGACCGGTTTGCCGGAGGCCTCCAGGCGCTCGGCCTGCAGCGCGGCGAACGGGTGTCGCTCCACCTGCCCAACTGTCCTCAGTTCGTGATCGCCTACTATGGGACCCTGAAGGCCGGCGGCGTGGTCGTGCCCTTCAACCCGCTCTACGTGGAACGGGAGATCGCCGGGCAGCTCGCCGACAGCGGGGCCTCAATCGCCGTGACGCTCGACCTGTTCGCATGGCGCGTCATGGCCGCGAAGGCCGGCAGCCGCCTCGCGCACGTCATCGTTACGCGCATCAACGAGTTCTTCCCGGCGCCGCTGCGATTGCTGTATCCCCTGCGAGCCAGACGTCGCGGTGAGTGGCCCAGGATCACCCCTGATGCCACAACGCGTCCTTTCAATGCCGTGGCCGCCGGGGCTCCGCTGGCGGTGCAGGCAGATCAAAGGAGCACCGACACAGCGGTGCTGCTCTACACCGGAGGCACGACCGGCACACCCAAGGCCGCCATGCTCACCCACGGCAATCTGGTGGCCAACGCCTACCAGAGCGCGCACTGGTACGTAACGCCGCCGGACGCGACCGGCACGACCGTGGGCGTGCTGCCGCTCTTCCACTCCTACGCGATGACAGTCGTGATGAACGGCACCCTGCTGAAGGGCGGCCGCATGGTGCTCCTCCCGCGGTTCGAGGCGGAGGCCGTCCTCAAGATCATCTCCCGCTACAAGCCGGACCAGCTGCCAGGCGTCCCAACTCTCTACAACGCGCTGGCCAGCCATCCCTCGGTCGGCCGCCATGACCTCACCTCGGTTCGCGCGTGCATAAGCGGGGCCGCGGGGTTGCCCTCCGAGGTGCAGTCGCGCTTCGAGCGCGTCACCGGAGGAAGTCTCGTTGAGGGATACGGGCTCACCGAGGCCTCGCCGGTGACCCATGTCAATCCGCTGGTAGGGCTGCGCAAGCCCGGCAGCATCGGCATCCCGGTGCCGGACACCGACGCGCGGATCGTGGACCTCGATGGGGGGACCATCACGCTGCCGATCGGCGAGGCCGGCGAGCTGGTCGTGCGGGGACCGCAGGTGATGGCCGGCTACTGGAACAAGTTGGCCGAGACGGCGGCGGCGCTGCGCGACGAGTGGCTGTTCACCGGCGACGTCGCCAGGATGGACGAGGACGGGTTCTTCTACATAGTGGACCGCAAGAAGGAGATGCTGATCACCGGCGGCCTCAACGTCTACCCGCGGGAGGTTGAGGAGGTGCTCTTCGCGCACCCCGCGGTGATGGAGGCGGCGCTGGTGGGAGTGCCCGACCCTCACAAGGGTGAGGTAGGAAAGGCCTTCGTGGTGCTGCGGCCAGGGGCCCAGGCCACGGCCGAGGAGATCCTCGCCCACTGCAGGGAGCGTCTGGCCCGATACAAGGTCCCGAAAGAGATCGAGTTCCGGGAGAGCCTGCCCAAGTCCCTGATCGGAAAGGTGTTGCGCCGGGTGCTGGCCGAAGAAGCCCGCGCCGGGCAGCCCTAGCCCGGCAACCCCAGCCGGGCAACTCTGGCGGCAGCCCTAGCGGAACACGCTGAACATCGGCTCGGGGTCTATCCCGGCAAGCTCTTCCTCCCAGATCGGAAGCCGCGCGTGGGCCTTCTTGCGCCTGGGCGCGCGGTAGATGATGCCCAGCGGCAGCTTCCCCCTCCGGTCGAAATCGTCTAGCAGCGCCCACGCGGCGGCCTTGTCCGATACGTCGTGTCCCTCGGGGACGTGCTCGGAGTGTTCCCTGTACCATCCGGCGGTGTTGAACTTGTTGTATGTGACGCACGGCGAGAAGTCGTTGACCATGGCGAAACCGGGGTGCCGGAAGGCCTGGGCGTAGATGTCGGCACAGTGCCTTGGGTCCCCGGAGAACGATTGCGCCACGAAGGTCGCGCCCGCGGTGATCGCCAGGCGCGCCGGATCAACGAACGGTGGATGCTCTTCGGTGTGCTCCTCCATGATCTTGCCGAGGCCCGTGGTAGGGGAATCCTGACCGCGGGTCAATCCGTAGACGCCGTTGTTCATGAGAATCAGCGTCACCGCCGGGTCGCGGCGGCAGACATGGATGAAGCTCTCCATGCCTATGGCCAGCGTGTCGCCGTCCCCGGCCAGCGCGATCACGGTGAGGTCGGGGGCGACCATCTTGGCGCCCAGAGCATATCCCAATGGACCGCCGTGAGTGCCGTGGAATCCGTTGCCGTTGAGGTAGTTGCGGGTCTGGCCCGAGCAGCCTATCCCTCCAACCAGGAGGACCTCGTGCGGCATTACGCCTATCCTCATCAGGGCCATCTTCAGCGCGGCCAGGACCCCGAAGTCACCGCATCCCGGACACCACTGGATACGGTGCCTGGGAAACGCGTTCTGCTCCCACAGCCGAGCGGCCTCCGGCGACGCGACGCTCATGCCCTAGTCCCCCTCCGGTACTGTCTCAACAGCGGCGTCCGGCGCCTCTTCGCCCACCCGAACGACGCCCGGGCCTCCGGCGAGCACCTGGCGCACGCCCCCGGCGATGTCCGCCGTGTAGAACGGCCGCCCGTTGTACTTGAGAACGCGGCGCGTCTCGATCAGACACTCCTGCTGGATCACGTCCGCGAGCTGTCCGGAGTAGTTTTGCTCGACGACGATCAGCACGGACCCCTGCCGCAGCAGGGGCGCCACCAGGTGGACCGGGAACGGCCAGATGTGCGTGAAGTAGATCACGCACGTCTCCATTCCTTCCGACCTGAGCCGCGCCTGCGCGTCCAGCAGCGGCATCTTGGTTGATCCCCACCCGATCAGCAGCGGAACGCCGTCGGGAGAACCGAACACCTGCGGCGGCTTCGCGTCCTCCTTAAGGTAGGTCTGCATCTTGCGCATCCGCTTCTCGAATATCGCCTTGCGCTTGGGAGGGTCGGTGGTGATCAACCCGGTCTCATCGTGCTCGGTCCCGCTGACCTTGAAGATCGCGCCCGGCGTGCCCACGATGCTGCGCGGGGAGATGCCCGACTCGGTAATCGCGAAGCGTTTGTAGCCGTCGCCACCGGGGTCCGCGGCGCGCACCAGGCCGTGGCGGACCACGGGCTTCTGGTTCTCGGTGAAGTAGGTCTCGGGGAGGTTCTTGCGACCGTCCGTGAGGGTCAGGTCACTGAGCAGGAAGACCGGACACTGGTACTTGTCGGCCAGGTCGAACGCCTCGAACGCGAGCGAGTAGCACTCCTCGATGGTCCCTGCCGAGAGCACGATCCGCGGGATCTCGCCGTGTCCGGCGTAGATCGCCATCGCCAGGTCGCCCTGCTCGCTCTTCGTGGGCATGCCGGTCGCAGGGCCTGCCCGCTGCGTGTCAACGATGACCAGCGGCGTCTCGGTGGCCCCTGCCAGCCCGAACTCCTCGACCTTCAGGGAGATCCCGGGCCCCGACGATCCGACGGCGCTGCGGACCCCCGCGATGCTGGCGCCGATCGCCGCCCGGATGGATTCACGCTCGTTCTGGCCCTGCAGCACCCGGCCCCCGTATCGCGGCAGGTGCTTCTCTAAGAACTCCAGGATCGAGGTGGCCGGTGTGATGGGGTAACCCGAATAGAACCGGCAGCCCGCCAGGATGGAACCCATCGCGATCGCCTCGTTGCCGGTCAGCAGCAGGTTGGGAACCGAGGATGGTTGCGGCTCCAGCCGGTAGCCAACAGAATCCCAGCCGTTGCTCGACAGTATCTCCTCAACCGCGGCCCTGCCGCGGCGCGCGGCCTCGAGGTTGATGTCAACGACCCCACGCCCTTTGCTCAGGAACCGCCCTTCCAGGTAGGCGCCGAACAGGGCGTAGTCCATGTCGAACTCGAGCAGGCGCAGCAGCGCGCCGGTGACGATCGTGTTCTTGGTTACCTCCATCTTGAGTTCGCGCTGCGCGATCTGGCGGGCGGGCAGAGGAAATACCTTGACCCCGCGCGCCTGGAGCTCGCCGACCTCCACGGTCTCGGTGCTGTTGTCGTAGATCAAGACCCCGCCTTCCTTCAGGTTCTTGCCGTGCCGCAGTATGGTGTCGCGGTTGGGCTTGATTGGGGAGTCGGGGTTCGTGTCGTGCTCCAGGGATACGAGGACGTCGGTGCGATCGTCGCCGTAGGAGAGCGGGGGGGTCGCCGCTACGACCATCGGATCGAACTGATGGGCGCCGTAGATCGTCGAGGCGTATCCCCTCTCCATGGCCAGGACGTGCAGCCCGGCCCGTACGAACAGCTTCCCGAGGATGTCTGTGACCGTGGTAACCGCGTCGCGGAGCTGAACACCCCCTACGAGCAGCTTGAGGTTGTTGACAACCACCTGGGTTCGGTCCTTTCTACCGGCGCGGGCGGCGATGTGCGGGCGAGCCCGCGCTGAGATCGGGGAGACACGGATGGGTAGAGTATAGCATGGCCCAAAGGAAACGAATCCGCTTCGACCTACCCTGACAACGAGAGGGAAGCAGGGCTTCTTCCCGAACAGCGCGAATCCCCCTTATCAGCGTGTCGAGTGACCTGCTGGAACGGTATCAGGACGACCTCTACCAGGTTAAGGGAGCGACGGGCTGGCTGGCGGTCGGGACCTTGCTGACCGGGCTATTTGCCCTGCCCTTCCTCCTGCCCAGGGTGGGCCTGGGCTATCTCCTCTTCATCGCCATCCTGATGGCGGCCAACGTGATCGTGGCGGTCGGCCTGAACATGCTGGTCGGGTTCACCGGGCTCATCTCGCTGGGACATGCCGGCTTCGTGGCCATCGGCGCCTATGCCTCGGGTCTGCTGGCTGCCCGGCTCGGGCTTCCCTGGTACGCGGCCTGGGTCGGCGCGGCGGCGATCACCGCCGGATTCGGCTTCCTCGTCGGCCTGCCGGCGCTTCGCCTGACAGGCCCCTACCTGGCCATCGCAACGTTGGGATTCGGTATCGCCGTCTACCAGGTGCTCGTCAACTGGACCGCGCTGTCCGGCGGACGCACTGGCCTGCCGATCCAGCAACTGTCCTTGGGAATCGCCGGGTTGACGCCAACCCAGCAGCTCTACTGTGTGGCTGTCGGCGCGGCCGTCGTGCTCTCGTGGGTCGGCTACAACCTTGCCCGGTCGCACGTCGGCCGCGCATTTGCCGCCATCCGCGATAGCGACATCGCCGCCGAGGTTACCGGGGTGAACCTGCTCTGGTACAAGACCCTGGCGTTTGCGATCAGCGCCGCCTACGCCGGGGTCGCGGGCGCCATCGTGGCGCAGGCGCTGCGGCACCTGGAGCCCCAGTCGTTCACCTTCCTTGAGTCCATCACCTACTTCGCGATGGTCGTCATCGGAGGGCTGGGAACGGTTTCCGGCGCGATCATCGGCGCCGTCATCCTGACGCTCCTGCCCCACTACCTGAGCGGGCTCAAGCAGTGGCTCCCAATCTTCTACGGCGCGGCTATCATCCTCATGATGATGGTTGAGCCACGTGGGATCTATGGCCGGTGGATGCGGATCAAGATGTACTTCAAGGCCTGGCCGTTGTGACACAACTGGCGCAGTACCTGGTAGGGGGCCTCGCGACCGGCAGTCTCTACGCGCTGGTAGCGTTGGGCGTTGTGCTCCTCTACCGCAGTTCCAGGGTGCTGAACTTCGCGCACGGCGACATCGCGACCCTGGGAACCTTCGTAGCGTTTACCCTGCTCGGCCGCAAGCTGCCGTTCTCGCTCGCGGTGGCCGGCGGCCTGGCCGCGGCGGCGTTGGTGGGGGTACTGTTCTTCTTCTTCGTACTCCGGCCCGCAAAGGAAGCCTCGCTCCTGGGCAAAATCGTGCTCACCCTGGGCCTCGCCCTGGTGCTCGGCGGCGCCGTGCAGGTCGTTTGGGGAACCGAAACGCTGGTGTTCCCCTTCCCTCTCTCGGACACGCGGATCTACCGGGTGGGGCAGGTCGTCGTCAGCGAGACGAGTCTGGGCACGATCGTCACCGGGATTGTCCTGATGACCCTGCTGTATGTCCTGGTACAGGGCACCAAGGTCGGCCTGGCCATGCGGGCGGTCGCGCAGAACGCCGACGCGGCACAGGCACTGGGCATCCCAGCCCGCCGGATCTACGCCCTCACATGGGGCCTTGCCGGGGCCCTGGGAGGGGCTGCCGGCGTGCTTCTGGCTCCGGTGGTCTTCCTCGACCCTTTCATGATGCTCGACCCGTTCCTCAAGGGGTTTGCGGCGGCGGTCATGGGCGGGATGGACAGTCTCCCAGGGGCCGTCCTAGGGGGATTCCTGCTCGGGATCGCCGAAAGCGTGTTCGCGGGGTACATCTCGTTCAAGTTCAAGACCACGATGGCCTTCGCCGTGATCATCCTTGTGCTGCTAGTCCGGCCCGAAGGCCTGCTCGGCCGCGTGTACCACAGGAGGGTATGAGATCGGAGACTCGACACGCTGGGAGGGAGCGCGAATGAGAACTCTGACCAGGTTGATTATCGCAATGACAGTCGTGGCGGCCCTGGGGACCGCGGCTGTCGGCCAGCCAGCCGAACGAGGCGTTACGCCCACCGAGATCGTATTGGGCACCTCCATGCCGATGTCCGGCCCGGCCTCCCCATGGGGAATGGGGGTCGGGGGAGGCATTGATGCATGGCTCCGTCACATCAACGCACAAGGCGGCATCAACGGCCGCACCTTCCGGTTCCTGATCCGGGACGACGCCTATCTTCCGCCTCGCGCGGTGGCCAACGTGCGCGAACTGGTCGAGCGGGACGGCGTGTTTGGGATCGTCTCCCAGATCGGCACCGCCAACTGCTACGCCAACCGCGACTTCATGGTGGAGAGCAAGACGCTCTGGATCACCCCGGCTTGTGGCGCGGACATGTGGGCAGGCATGCGGGAGCGCAACCGGTACGTGTTCATCACGTACCCCGGCTACGTTGATGAAGGCATCTTCCTGACCAAGTACGGGGTGGAGAGCCTCAAGGCGAAGAAGATCGCGGTCTTCTACCAGAACGACCTCTACGGCCAGCAGGGGCTGCTCGGCGTCAAGCGGGGCGTCCACGCGTTCCAGGCCAAGGGGGCAAAGCTGGTGGCGCAGGTCTCCTACGAGGTCATTGACGCCGAGGTGACCGCCCAGGCGCTGAAACTCAAGGAGTCCGGCGCTGACACGCTCATCATCTACGCGGACCCGCGGCGCGGCGCGTTGATCGTGCGGGAGATCGCCAAGGTGGGGTACCAGCCCACGCTCATGTCCACCTTCACCCTGATGGACCCCATGATGTTCATGCTCGCCGGCGAGGCCTGGAACAACATCTACCTCGCCACCTACATGCCGATGCCGGGAATGGGCGACGCGCGCACGGACGCGGCGCTGGCCACCATCACGCGCATCAATCCGGCGCTGGCTCGCCTCCCCTTCAACGCGGCCGCAGGCGTCTCGTTCGTCGAGCCGTTCCTCGAGGGCATACGTCGCGCCGGGCCCGCCCTGACCAAGGAACGCCTGGTCGAGGCCATGGAAACGATCAAGAACTGGGACGGCGAGATGATAAGGGGCGTGAGCTTCACCAAAGATAGCCGGCAGGGCATCAATCGGATGTTCATGGTCAAGTCTGAAAGGGGCCAGTACACGAAGCTGAGTGATTGGTACACGTACCCCAAGAAGTTCTAGCGATGCGGCGGGCCGGGGGCAGAGCCCCCGGCCCGCTTCCTTCCCGGGACGGACTCTTTGAGATGAACGCGCAGCCGTTGCTGGAAACCACGGGCCTCTCAATCGCGTTCGGCGGTATCGCCGCCCTCGACCGCGTGGACCTAGCCGTGGGCGCGCGAGAGCTGGTTTCTGTGATCGGCCCCAACGGCGCCGGCAAGACGACGCTCTTCAACTGCATCTGCGGGCTCTACCGGCCGGACGCCGGGGTAACACGGTTCCAGGATGAGCCGCTGCCACGGCGTCCCGACGCAGTGGCCCGGCGCGGCATCGCCCGCACCTTTCAGAACCTCGAGCTGTTCCGCAACAGCTCGGTGCTCGACAACGTGATGCTCGGACGCCACCTGCACATCAAGACCTCATTTGTGGACGCGGCGCTGGGCACGCCCCGGTGGAAGCGGGACGAGGTGCGGCACCGCCGCAGGGTCGAGGAGATCCTGGACTTCCTCGACCTCCAGGCGACCCGCCGCCGTCGGGTGGGCGATCTTCCCATGGGCCAGCAGCGCCTGGTCGAGATAGCCCGAGCGCTGGCCACGGAACCTATCCTCCTGCTGCTCGACGAACCCTCATCGGGCATGACCGCGGAGGAGAAGGCCGATCTGGTCTTCAGGATCAAGGACATCCGGGAGGAGTGGGGCATCACGGTCGTGCTGGTGGAGCACGACCTGAAGATCGTCATGGGGATCTCGGACTGGATCGCGGTGCTCGATCACGGGGTGAAGATAGCGCAGGGCACGCCGGATGTGATCCAGCGCGACCCGGCCGTGATAACCGCCTACCTGGGGGAAACGGCATGACGGACGCCGGCGGCGCGCGCGACGGGCAGACCCGGGCCGCGGGGCGCACCGCGGGCGATCCGCTGCTGCGGGTCCGCAACGTCGAGACGGCCTACTACGGCCGGTTGACCGTGCTCCGCGGCGTCTCAATGGAGGTCCTCTCCGGCCAGGTAGTCACCATCCTGGGATCCAACGGCGCGGGCAAGAGCACGCTGCTGAAGACGATCATGGGGTACATCCCGGACCAGCCGGAGAAAGGCACCATCGAGGTCCTGGGCCGGCGCGTCAACGGATGGGACCCCGAGGACATCGCCCGGCTGGGGGTGGCGTACATCCCTGAGGGCCGCGGCATCTTCCCGGAGCTGACCGTGCACGAGAACCTGCGCCTGGGCGCCTATCCACGCAGCGATGGGGCCGTGGCCGCCGACTTCGAGGCGATGGAAGCCCGCTTCCCGATGCTGCGCGAGCGGCGCCGGCAGTTCGCGGGCACGCTCTCCGGCGGCGAACAGCAGATGCTCGCCTTGGCGCGCGCGTTGATGAGCCGGCCCAAGCTGCTGCTGCTAGACGAGCCCTCGTTGGGCCTCGCCCCCCGCATCGTGGGCGAGGTGTTCCGGATCATCCGGGAGATCCACACCGCGGGGACCGCCATGCTCCTGATCGAGCAGAACGCCCGGCAGGCGCTGGGGGTCGCGCACTACGGCTACGTGCTGGAGAGCGGCCGGATCGTGCTGGAGGGCATCAGCACGCGTCTGGAGGCCGACCCGAACGTGCAGGAGCTCTACCTCGGCATGGTCCGGGAGGAGTCGGTCAAGGGTTTCCGGCGGTTCAAGGTCAGGCGGCGCTGGGCGTAGCAGACCGTTTCACAACCACCCCAAACTATACAAGTCACCATTGTCTGACTATACTAGTCGTATAGACCCATCTTGCCCTGTCGGGGGTGAACTGCTTTGAAGCGCGTGCCGATAACTGAACTGAAGGCCCGCCTCAGCGAGCACCTAGAGGCCGTAAAAGCCGGAGAGGAAATAACGGTGACGGATAGGGGCCGGCCCATAGCACGGTTGACCCCCATTGCCCCTCAGGAGCAGCCTGATGCCAGAATCGAGCAGCTTGTCAGGGTGGGATTAGCCAGACCCCCAATCGCGCCGCTGCCGCCCGACATCTGGGACTGGCCACGACCAGAAGACCCCGAGGGGCGCGCACTGGCGGCTTTGATTGAGGAACGGCGGGAGGGGAGATGAAGTTCTGGGACGCGTCGGCGCTGGTTCCTCTGTGCCTCATGGAGTCCAGCACTGCAGCCGTCCGAGCGATCCTCTCCCGCGATCCGCAAATCGCCGCCTGGTGGGCGTCACCGGTGGAGTGCTGGTCGGCGTTCGCCCGCCTCCGGAGGGAGGGCGTCATTGATCTCGCCGGGGAGGAGGCTGCGCGAGCCATCCTGTTGGCCTATCAGCGCGCGTGGAACGAGATCTCCCCTGGGGAGGAAGTCCGCCGGCATGCGAGCCGTCTGCTCCGGTTTCACCCATTCCGCGCGCACGACGCCTTGCAGCTCGCCGCAGCGCTCACATGGGCTGGAGGGGCTGATGGCAGCGAGGCGGTGATTCTGGACAACCGGCTCCGAGAGGCCGCTCGCCTGGAGGGTATGGCGGTTCTGCCCTAGCCTGGGAATTCTACCCCCGATACAGCTCCGCGATCACGTCCTTGTACTTCTCCATGATCGTCTTCCGCTTCACCTTGAGGGTCGGCGTCACGTCGCCCTCCTCGGCGTACATCCGCTTTTGGAGGATCGCGAAGCGCCGCACCTGCTCGGGCGAGGAGAGCGTCTTGTTGACCTCGGCGACCTCGCCTTCGATCAGCGCCCTCACGTCGGGATTGGCGGCCAGATCGCTGTAGGTCGTGAACGGCAGGCGCCGGTCCTGTGCCCATTTGGTGACGTTCTCCTCGTCAATCACCACCAGGGCCACGATGTAGCGCTGGCGGTCGCCGATCGCGACCGCGTCGTTGATGTACGGGCTCGCCTTGAGCTTGTTCTCTATGTACTGGGGGGCTATGTTCTTGCCCGCCGAGGTGACGAAGAGGTCCTTCTTGCGGTCGGTGATGCGCAGATAGCCCTCCTCGTCGAACTCGCCGATGTCGCCCGAGTAGAGCCAGCCGTCCTTCAGCGCCGCGGCCGTGGCCTCTGGGTCGCGGAAGTAGCCGGCGAAGACATTGGGGCCGCGTACCAGTATCTCGCCGTCCTCGGCGATCCGTATCTCGACGCCGGGGATTGGGTGACCGACGGTGCCGAGCTTGACCGCGTCACCCTGGTGCATCGAGGTCGGCCCCGAGTCCTCGGTCTGGCCGTAGATCTCTCGCATGGGCACGCCCAGGGCCCAGAAGTAGAGCAGCAGGTCCGGCGAGATCGGCGCGCCGGCCGAGTACGCTACGCGGACCCGGTTCAGGCCCAGGCGGTGCCGCAGCGGACGCAGTACCAACCCGTCGCCCAACCGGACGGCCGCGTGCAGCCAGGCAGGCACGGCGCGGCGCGAGAAGCGCCTGCGTGCCGCCCGGTACGACAGCCCGATCGCGGCCCAGTATGCAGCCCGCTTGAAGATATCGTTCTCCTTGATGCGCAGGGTAACCACCGAGAAGATCTTCTCCCAAATCCGCGGCACCCCGAACACCAGCGAGGGCGCCACCTCGACGAAGTTCTGCATTACCGTGTCAACGTTCTCGATGAAGTTGACCGTGTAACCCCACCGGATCGGCAGGAACACCGAGAACTGCCGCTCCGCGATGTGCGACAGCGGCAGGTACGAGAGGAGCTCATCGGTGGAACTGACCGGGTTTGCCTTGTCGAGAACCTCGGTGGTCCAGACGATGTTGTGGTGGGTCAGGATCGCGCCCTTGGGAGGCCCGGTCGTCCCGGACGTGTATATGAGCACCGCCATGTCCTCGGGCCGGATCTCGACCATGCGCTCGTCCAGGGCATACGGGCGGCGGCGCGCGTGGTCCTGCCCGAGCGCGAGGAACTGGTCCCACATCATGACCATGGGGTCCTGGAACGTCCGCAGGCCCTCGGGGTCCATGACGACGATGTGCTCGAGGAGAGGCAGTCGGTCGCGGATCTCCAGGGCCTTGTCGAGCTGCTCCTCGCTCTCTACGATGAACACCCTGCAGCCGGCATGCTCCAGGATGTAGTGGGTCTGCTCGGGGCTGCTGGTGGTGTAGATCCCGGTCGTTGCGCCGCCGGCGGACTGGATGCCGAGATCGGCGAACAGCCACTCCGGCCGGTTCTCGCCGATCAAGCCGACCCGTTCGCCTCGCTGCACGCCGAGGGACAGCAGGGCGTTGGCCACGTGCCGCACCGCTCCGGCGTACTCCTCCCAGGTGATGCGGTGCCAGATCCCGAAGCGCTTTCGCCGCAACGCGACGCGCGCGGGCTGGCGTGCGGCCTGGGCGAAGAAGAGGCCGGGGACAGTGCTGGTAAGTACCGGACGGGGCTGGGTGATGACCATAGGTAATGCTTGTGATACTCCGCTGGCGCCGTGCTTCCTGCCGCCGGGAGAACAGGAGTTCGTGCGCCAGGCCGGAATGAATCCCCATGAACACCATGAACACCCTGCTCGATGGGCTCTTCAGCCTGCGGGATCAGGCCGCGCTCGTCACGGGCGGCTCCCGCGGCATCGGCCTTGAGATCGCGCGGGCGCTCGGAGGGGCCGGCGCCCGGGTGGCCATCGTCGCGCGCCGGGCAGAGTGGCTGGCGCCCGCGGAGAAGGCCCTGCGCGAAGCCGGCGTGACCTGCGCCGCGTTCTCCGCGGACGTTTCCGACGCGGAGCAGGTCGCCCGAACCGTCGCGGCGGCCAAATCCGCGGTGGGCGATCTCTCGATACTCGTGAACGCCGCCGGCCGCACCTGGGGCGCACCGGCCGAGACGATGCCGCTGGAGCGCTGGCGCGAGGTGATCGAGGCCAACGCCACCGGCGCCTTCCTGATGTGCCAGGCGGTAGGCCGGGGCATGATAGCCCTGGGATACGGCCGCATCCTCAACGTGGCCTCGGTGGCCGCTCTGGCGGGTTCGCCGCCGGAGATTCTCGCGGCATCCGGATACGCGGCGAGCAAGGGCGCGCTGGTCGCCCTGACCCGAGCGCTGGCCGTGGAGTGGGCCCGGCACGGGGTGACGGTCAACGCGATCGCGCCTGGCTTCATACCGACCCGGATGGCCGAGGCCGTCATCGAACGGGCGGGCCAGGCGCTGCTCGACAGGATCCCCATAGGCAGAATCGGAAGGGCCGAAGACCTGCTCGGTGCGGTCCTCTGCCTGGTGTCGCCATCTGGCGGATACATCACGGGCCAGGTGCTGGCGGTGGACGGCGGGATGATGGCCGCGTAGTGGACCGGGCAGACACGCGCGCCGAGTGAACGCGCCCATGCGTATCATACCCCTGGCCCTGCCCACCCCCTACCCGGTCGGTCCGGTCAACGCCTACCTGCTGCCCGGCCCGCCGGTGACGCTGGTGGACTGCGGACCCAAGACCCCTGAGGCGCTGACTGCCCTGCGGGATGGCCTGGAGCGGGCCGGGTCATGCCTGGAGCGGGTCGGTGTGCGGCTTGAGGAGATCGAGCGTCTGGTGATCACCCACGGACACATAGATCATTTTGGGCTGGCTGCCACCATAGCCGGCGAGAGCGGCGCCGAGGTTTGTGCCCACAGGGCCGACCTCCCCAAGTTGACCGGGGATCGCGCGTTCGTGGAGCCGATGCGGGCACTGATCAGCGAAGCCGGGTTCCCATCCGGCGTGGCCGAGGCCCTGCTGGATGTCTTGCGGAGGTACCGCGGCCAGCTCGATCCCATCACGCCGGCGTGCCTGCTCGACGATGGCACTCTGGTTCCCCTGGCAGACGGCACGCTGGAGGTCTTGCACACCCCGGGCCACGCGCAGGGGCACATCTGCCTTTGGAACGGCCTTTGGGACGGCGGCGCGCTGATCTCGGGCGATCTGCTGCTCGAGGAGATAAGCCCGAACCCCCTGGTGGAGTTCGACGGCAATGGGCAGCGGATCCGGACCCTTCCATCGCTGCTCCGCTCGCTGCGGCGCATCGCAGCGCTGGAGCCCGCGATCACGTACCCGGGGCACGGCGATCCGATCCCAGAGCCCGCGCGGCGGGTCCGCGAGCTACTGCTCCACCACGAGGCACGCAAGGACCGCCTGGGGCAGATGCTCGCCGGACGCGCGTGGACGCTCCGCGAGCTTGCCGCCGCCTGGTTTCCAGATCTTAGCCCGGCCAACCTGATCCTTGGGCTGTCCGAGGTGCTGGGCCACCTGGACCTGATCGAAGAAGCGGGCCATCTGGCGATCGAGCAACGTGACGGTATCCTGCACTACGCGTTGGAGCCGTCTCCCCGTGCCTCAACGTAGACTGACATGACAGAAGGCGTCTTCTTCCGCGACCTGGCCCTTCTGCTCATCGCGGCGGTGGTGGGCGGCGCCCTGGCGCAGTGGCTGAGACAGCCGGCGTTCGTGGGCTACATAGTGGGCGGGCTGCTGATCACCGCGATTGCAGGCCCCAGGATCTCCGACACCGCCACGTTTCATCTGTTTGCCGAGTTCGGTGTGGTGCTGCTCATGTTTGCGCTGGGCGTCGAGTTCTCGCTGCGCGAGCTCTGGAAGGTCCGCGCCCTGGCGTTTTTGGGCGCGCCGGTCGGGGCAGCGGTGATCACCGGCCTTGCGGCCTCCTTGATGGTCGCGGCAGGATTATCCCTCGCCGCCGGCCTGGTCGTCGGCCTGGCGCTGGCGAACTGCAGCACGATGGCCCTGGCGAAGCTGCTGGCGGAACGTGGTGACCTCAACGGACCGGTGGGCAGGGCCTCCATCGGAATCTCTCTCGCCCAGGACGGGGGGGTCATTGCCGCGTTCTTCCTCATCCGCGCGCTGGCGTCAGCGCAGGGCGCGCCTGCGGCAGGTCTCTTGATTGCCATGGCGCAGGCAGCAGCGGTCCTCGCCGCGTTCTTCCTGCTGGCCGACCGGCTTGTCCCTGCGCTGCTTGGGCGGATCGCTCACGCACAGAACACCGAGTTGTTCGTGCTGGTGGCTGTAACGATCGGGGTCGGCACCGCGGCGCTTTCAGCAGGCCTCGGGCTCTCGCTGGCGCTCGGCGCGTTCCTGGCCGGACTGGCCATCAGCGAATCGGAGTACACCACGGAGACGCTGGCCCGCGTGCTGCCGCTGCGCGACCTGTTCGTCGCTGTGTTCTTCGTTTCACTTGGAATGTTGATAGACGTGAGGTCGCTCCTGGAACGGCCCGTCCTGCTGCTGCAGATGGTAGGGGTCGTGCTGCTCGCCAAGGCCGTTGTCTGGATAGGGTTGGCGCTGGTGTTTCGGAGCCCTCTCCCGGTCGCCGTGGCCGTTGGTATAGGCCAGGCCCAGATAGGTGAGTTCTCCTTCGTCGTCGCCCAGTTGGGGCGGGCGGTAGGCCTGCTGTCGGCAGAAGTATACAGCGCCGTTCTGGCCACCTCGCTTGTGACCCTGGTGGTCAACGCGCTGGTCTTCAGGCGCAGCCGACCACTGGAGCGATGGGCGGACCGGTGGGCGCAGGAACCTGCGGTCGAGCCGGTGAAGCGCGCGCCCGCGGTGCTCATCGCCGGATACGGCCGCGTCGGGAGCACTGTTGGAGAAGCGCTCGAGAGCTTCAACGTTCCGTTTGCGGTGGTGGACTTCAGCCCCGTCGTTGTACGGGCTTTGCGGCGCCGCGGCATCCCAGCCGTGCTGGGAGACGCGGCGAACGAGATCGCACTGCGCGAGGCCGGCGCTTCGGGCGTGCGTCTGGCGGTGCTGGCCATCCCCGACACCGTCAAAGCCGCGCTGGCGACCCGCCAGGTGCTCGGCTTGAACCCAGGGGCCGCGGTCATCGCCCGGGCCCACTCGCGGGACGACCGGGAGGGGCTGCTGGCTGCAGGGGCCACCGAGGTCATCCTCCCGGAGATCGAGGCAGGGATGACGCTCGTGGACCATGCCCTGCACCGCCTGGCAGTGCCCTCGCAGGAGGTGCGCACCTACCTCCGGCGGCTGCGCGAGCTGGAGAGGCCGGGCGCGCGGGCGCTAGAAGGCGTGTCCGGGGTTGCCCTGCTCCAGGCGGCAACGGTGCGGGTCGTCGAGGGACCCCTCGCGCACCAGTCGCTGCGGCGCATACGAATCAGGGAACGCACCGGCGTGACGGTGGTCGGCATCGAGAGGCCCGGAGAAGAGCCCCATTGGAACCCGCCGCCGGAAGCCGTCCTGCTGCCGGGCGACCAGGTAACGGTGGTTGGGCTGCTCGAGCAGATCGAACGCTTCCGTCGGGTCAACGCCGGCACCGAGGAGTAGCGGTTGACCGGCCGGAGGGCCCATGGTAACATCCGACCCAATCACCTGTCGCCCATGCTTTGACGGAGGCCAGTAGTCGCGGGCGAGGCGCAAGCGAGCCGGGGAGCTCACTGATCTGAGCTGGTGTGAACCCTGCCGCCGGAGCCCTGACGAACCCACCTCCTGAGCCGCGGTCCAAGCCCCGCCCTGCGGAGTGCCCAAGGCCGCCGGGTGTGCCCGATATCGCACGCTGAGAGCGCAGCCGCCTCCGGAGGCGTATTGTCCGGCGCGCGGCTGCGAACTGAGGTGGCACCGCGGAAGCCCCTTCCGCCCTTGGGCGGAGGGGCGATTGCTTTTCGTGGGGTCATTCTGGAAGGGCGGTGAGTTGGATGGACGCCGCGATCGGGTTCATCGGCGCGGGCAATATGGCGGAGGCGCTGATCAGCGGTCTGCGCAGCGCCGGGATGGACGGCGCGCAGATCCTGGCGACCAACCGCAGCCGCCGGGAGCGCCTCGACCACCTGAGCGCCTCCTGGGGAATACGGGTCACGCCCGATAAGGCAGAGGTCTGCGGATCGGCGCGGGTGCTGGTCCTTGCCGTCAAACCCGGGGATCTGGCACAGGCGGCGCAGGGGCTGCGGCCCCACCTCGTTCCGGAGCACCTGGTCATCTCTGTGCTGGCTGGAGTGCGCTGCTCCTCGGTTGAGCATCACCTGGGCGGGGCGTCTGTGATCCGCGCCATGCCCAACCTGCCGGCGGCGGTCATGGCCTCTGCGACCGCGCTCGCCTACGGCCAGGGGGTGGCCGATGAGCACCGGGTGGCAGCGGTGTCCCTGTTCAACCGGTTGGGCAAGACCGTCGAGGTGCGCGAAGAGGCCCTCGACGCGGTCACTGCGATCGCAGGCAGCGGCCCGGCCTATGTCTACCTGTTCATGGAAGCGTTGATTGAGGCAGGCGCCCAGGCCGGCCTGTCGCCCACGGTGGCAAGGGACCTGGCGCTACAGACCGTCTACGGCGCCGCCAAGCTCGTGAGGGAGACCGGCGGCGACCCGGGCGATCTCCGGCGCCGCGTGACGTCGCCGAACGGCACCACCATGGCGGGATTGGCCGCCTTGGAGGAGGGCGGGTTCGCGGCCGCCATAGGGAAGGCGGTGCGCAGCGCAACCCAACGCGCAACTGCGCTTGGCAGGTAGCAACAAGGACCCTGCGCGATCAGCGGCGTAGGTACCAGGCATGCAGGTATAATGGTTGCGGGCCGCCGTCCACTGCGGGCGTCGGCTGATTGATCCCAGACCTGCGAGGTGACCTACTGTGAGAACCGCGATGCGCAGCGTGGCGCTACTCACCGTGCTCGTCATGTCCGCCGCCGGGCTCGTTTTCCTCCCGGCACGGACCTTTGCCCAGTCCCAGCAGGTGGCGGTAATCACTTCGTTCCCAAAGGAGTTGTTTGACGCCTACAAGGCCGCGTTCGAGAAGGCCAACCCCGGGTGGACCGTGGCCGTTGTTCCCAAGCCCACGTCGGCGGCCATCACGCATGTGCGCGAGCGGGCGGCGCGGCCTGACGTGGACGTCTTCTGGGCCAGCGCCGTGGACGCGTTCTTCTTCTTGAAGGCCAACAACCTCATCGAGCGGTACGTGCCGCCGGCCGAGTTCCGGCGCGGCGTTCCCGACAAGGTGGCCGGGTTCCCGATCAACGATCCCGACGGGTTCTTCCACGGGTTCGCTGTGAGCGGCTACGGCATCATGTGGAACAAGACCTACCTGGCGCGCAACCGCCTGCCCGCGCCCAAAGAATGGGACGATCTCATCAAGCCCGTCTACTTCGGCCACCTGGTCATCACCGCCCCCAGCCGCAGCGGCACCACCCACCTGACCGTCGAGACGATCCTGCAGGGGTACGGCTGGCAAAAGGGCTGGGAGCTGCTCATCCAGATGGGGGGCAGCATGGGCGCGATCACCGAGCGCTCCTTTGGGGTACCCGAGGCCGTGATCGCCGGGCACTACGGCATCGGCGTCGTTATTGACTTCTTCGGGCTCTCGGCAATCGCATCAGGGCAGCCGATAGACTTCGTCTATCCCTCCCTGACGTCGGTGGTGCCGGCCAACGTCGCAATGATCAAGGGCGCGCCGAACCCCGAGGGCGCCCGCCGGTTCATAAACTTCCTGCTGAGCGACGAAGGCCAGCGCCTGCTCTTCAAGCCCGATATCGCGCGGCTGCCGGTGCGGACCACGCTCTACGCCGAGGCGCCCAAGGGGATTCCCAACCCGTTCAAGATGCAGGCCGGCGTGCAGTTCGATGCCGACCTGTCGGCGGGCCGCTACAACGTCACCAACCGGATGTACGACCAGGTCATCACGTTCCGCCACGCCGATCTAAGGAAGGCCTGGGAGGCGATCTACCGCGCGGAGCGCGCGGTGGAAGCCGCCAGGTCGGCCGGCCGCGACGTGGTGGAGGCCGAGCGGCTGCTGATCCAGGCCCGGGCATCGGCGCGCTACGTGCACGTGAGCGAGAAGATGGCGGCGGAGGTCAGCGGCGGCATGGACCGCGACGCCGCCTACCGAAGCGCCAAGGAGCGCGAGTGGGGCGAGGTGGCGCGGACCTCCTATGCACGAGCCCTGGCGCTCGCGAACCAGGCCGAGGATCTGGCGCGGAGGCGCTAACGGTACCGAAGGGCCCGTGACCGGACCCGATCAATGAGCATCCCCGCGCCCCAGATGGTGCCCGCGCCGGTTGCGGCGCGGCTGCCGCACCTGTGGCGGGTGACCGTGGACCCCGGGCACGCCGCCCTGATGGCGATCCTGCTGGCCATCCTGGGTGTGTTCGTCGTCCTGCCGATCGGCGTGGTCCTGAAGGTCGCGCTCACCGGCACCGAGGGTGGGGTGACGCTCTCCCACCTGGCGCGGTTCTTCCATACACCGCTCTACGTGGAATCGCTGGTCAACAGCCTGGTGGCAGGCCTGTGGACCGTGGCCATCGGCACGGTGCTGGCCCTCCCCCTGGCGTTCGTCGTGGCCCGCTACGACTTCCCCGGCCGGATGCTGGTGGTCACGCTCGCCACCCTCCCGCTGGTCATACCGCCGTTCGTGGGCGCGATCGCGCTGATGCAGATCTTCGGCCGCGCAGGGGCCGTGACGCTCCTGTTCCAGGATCTGTTCGGCCTGCGGCTGAACATCATGGAGGGCCTGCGCGGGATCATACTGGCGCAGGCGCTGCACTTCTTCCCGTTCATCTTCCTGACCGTGACCACCGCGCTGCTGAACGTGGACAGGTCACTGGAAGAGATGGGACAGATGATGGGGGCGCGCGGCTGGCGGTTGCAGCGCCGGGTGGTGTTCCCGTTGGTGCTGCCTTCGTACGCGGCCGGCGCGCTGCTCACGTTCGTGAAGGCCGTGGACGACATCGGCACGCCGTTCATCCTGAACTTCAAGAACATGCTCGGGCCGCAGGCCTACCTGCGCATCACGACGGTGGGACGTGACGACGTGGACGGGTACGTAATCTGCGTCGTCATGGTCGTCATCTCGATCGTCTGCGTGCTGGCCTCGAACTGGATCGTCTCGCGACGCGAATATGCCACGCTCCAGACCGGGGCGCGCTCGCCCGAGGGCGGCCGGACGCTGACCGGGTGGCGGCTGGCCGGGGTGCTGGGTCTTTGCGCCGCGATCATCGGCGCCGGGCTGATCCCGCACCTGGGCGTGGTAATGCTGTCGTTCAGCAAGGTGTGGAGTCTCAGCTACCTGCCCAGCGCCTACACGCTGGCCAACTACGCCGAGATCTTCCTGCGCGCCCCGCGCTTCGTGGTCAACACCCTTGTCTACAGCGTAGGGGCGGCGCTGCTGGGCGTGGTGCTGGCAGCGGCGATCGCCTACCTGCTCCAGCGCGGCAGGGTTCCCGGCAAGGGACTGCTCGACTGGATCGCCATGATGCCGATCGCCCTGCCCGGGGTAGTGGTGGGCGTGGGCTTCCTGCGCGTGTTCTACGGAATCACGCTCCCCTGGATAGACCAGCCCCTGGCGGCCACCTGGGTGATCTTCGTGCTGGCCTACATGGTGCGGCGGCTTCCATACGCGCTGCGCGCCAGCCATGCGGCGCTGCATCAGGTACACCCGTCGCTCGAAGACGCCGCCGGGATTGCCGGCGCGCCTCGACTGCGGGCGTTCCGCCGGGTTGTGCTGCCGCTCATCCTGGGCGGTGTGATTGCCGGGGGCGTGCTGGTGTTCGTGACCGCGGCGGTCGAGTTCAGCGCCACGATCATCCTGGTCAGCCGTATCGAACAGAGCCCGCTGGCCTACGGGATCTACATCTACTCCCAGAGCGCGCTCGGCCGGGGCTCCGCCGCGGCGCTTGGGGTCGTGGCGATCGTGATCGTGGCGCTTGGAACGTACCTTGCGAACCGGTTGAGCGGCCGGGGACGGATGGCGTTCACTCTGTAATCGAACACGAGTTGGAGGGACCGTGCTTGCGCCTCAGGCCTGTTGACGTCGAGGTCCGCGGATTGCACCGGCGCTTCCGTGACATGGTGGCGGTGCACGATCTCTCGCTGTTGATCCAGCGCGGCGAGTTCTTCACCTTCCTCGGCCCGAGCGGCTGCGGCAAGACGACCACGCTGCGAATGATCGCCGGACTGCTCGAGCCGGACGCCGGGGAGATTCGCTTCGACGGGCGGGACATGACGCGCGTCCCGCCCTGGCACCGCAACATCGGCATGGTCTTCCAGAACTACGCCCTGTGGCCGCATATGACGGTGTTCGAGAACGTGGCCTTCGGCCTGGTGGAGCGCCGGACTCCGCGCCGTGAGATCGGCGGACGGGTGGAGGAGGCGCTGCGCCTGGTTGGCCTGGAAGGGCTGGGCAATCGCCTGCCGTCGCAGCTCTCCGGAGGGCAACAGCAGCGGGTAGCACTGGCGCGCGCCGTGGTTGTGGAGCCGGCCCTGCTGCTGCTGGATGAGCCCCTCTCCAACCTGGATGCCAAGCTGCGGGTGCAGATGCGCAACGAGCTGGTCAAGCTTCAGCGGCAGTTGGGCATCACAACGATCTACGTAACCCACGACCAGGAAGAGGCGTTGATGCTTTCCACTCGCGTCGCGGTGATGCACCTCGGGTACCTGATGCAGATCGGTTCGCCACAGGACGTCTACGAGCGGCCGGCCGACCCGTTTGTTGCGGACTTCCTGGGCGGAGCCAACTTCCTGCCCGGCGCGGTCCGCGCCGTCTCCAGCGAAGGGATCGCCGTCGCGCTGGAAAGCGGGGAGGCACTCCACGCCTCGGCGTCCCGCAACGCGGGGTTTGCGGCCGGTGAGCGCGCCACGGTGTGCCTGCGACCCGAGGTGCTGGAGATCGTATCCCCGGAAGAGGCCGCCGATCACGCGGCCGGCGCCGGCAATGTCCTCCGCGGCACGCTGCGTCTGCGGAACTACCTGGGCTGGATCATGACCTGCGAGATCGAACTCCGGGGCGGTGCGCTGATCCGCGCTCAGGCCGCCAACCCCCGCACCCAGTTGCGCTTCGCAGAGGGAGGGCCGATCGCGGTCCGGTTCTCACCCGAGGACGTGCTCCTGCTCCGGCACTCCGCCTAACCTCGACGGATCTCCGCCGGCAGGTCTAGAAACCGGCGGGTCACCTCGGGGTCGAAGTGCTTCCCTGCCTGCTCGCGTATGTACGCCAGCGCCTTCTCCTCGGACCAGGCCCGGCGATACGGCCGGTCCGAACGCAGCGCGTCCCAGACATCTACCACCGCGAAGATCCGAGCCGAAGGCGGAATGTGCTCTCCTGCCAATCCTTGAGGATACCCGCTGCCGTCCCACCGCTCGTGGTGGCAGTAGGGGATGTCCAGCGCCGGCCTCAGGAACGGGATGGGCGCGAGCATATCGCGGGCCAGCGCGGGATGGCGGCGCATCGTCTCCCATTCGTCGTCGTTCAGCGGGCCGGGCTTCAACAAAATAGCGTCGGGCACGCCCATCTTGCCGATGTCGTGCAGGAGGGCTCCCCGGCGGACATGCACTATCTCGGGCTCCGGGATTCGCAGGTCACGTGCCAGGCGCAGCGTCAGTTCCGTCACGCGCCGGGTGTGCCCTTCCGTCTCCCGATCCCGCAGGTCCAGTGCCCGCCCCCATCCCTCCAGGGTAGCATCATACGCAAAGGCCAGCTCGAGATGGGACCGTTGCAGCGTCTCGAACATCTCAGCGTTGTCAATGGCTATGGCCGCCTGGGCGGCCAGGCCGTCCAGGAACTCGCGCCAGTCCGGCTCCGTTGACAGCGGGGTGCGGCCGAAGAGCTCCAGCACCCCCTTGACCTGTCCCTTGGCTATCAGCGGCACCGCCAGGTAGGCGACGAATCCGGCTTGCTCCATGGCGCGGGCCAGCCCGGCCGGTGCCTGACTGAGATCGCTGATGGCGACCGCCCGCCGCTGGAGCACCGCCTGTCCCGCCGGCGTGGCCACCAGAGGGATGCAAAGGGCCGGGTTCGCCAGAAATGGAACCCCGCTGTTGGCCGCGGGCTCCAGCGCCATCAGGTCCGGCCGGAGGAGGAGCACTGCCGCGCCATCCACCTCCATTACCGTGGCTGCCTCTTCGGCGAGCAGCTTTAAGATCATGCGGAGGTCGAGATTGGAGGTGATGGCCCTGTCAATGGTCCGCGCCGTTGTCAGGCGGTGCACCTGTCGTTCGGTCTGCTCATGCAGTGTCGTCCGGTGGATGGCCGTGGCCGCCATGTTGCCGATGGCCCCCAGCAATCGAACCTCGTCGGCCAAGAGAGGGGTGTGCCGGCCGGCCCACAAGGCGCCGATGGTCTGCGTGCCCGCTATCAGCGGGACGCAGGCCACCGAGTGGACACCTGCGAAAGGGGCAAGGTTCACAAGATGCGGATCGGTGCGCACGTCCGCGCTCACGTAGGGTTCTCCGGTGGCGATGACGTGCCCGCTGATCCCGGCACCTCGAGGCAGGCGGTCCCCGGTCCACGCGGCCCAGGCCCCCATGCCCAGTTCGTGCACCGCATCGCCGGTGGGCGGATCCACAAGCACCAGCGAGACCCCTTCGGCGCGCAGCAGGTACTGCACCCTCTCCTCCACGGCACGGATTATCTCTACGCGGCCGGGCGCGGCGCGCAGAACGGCGGAGACCGCGGCCAGCGTGCTCAGCTCTTCGGCGCGCCGGCGCGTCTGGTCGTGCAACCGCGCGTTGGCAAGGGCCTGGCTGGCCGCGGCGGTGGCGCTGAGGGCCAGCGACAGCTCATACTCCGAGAACTTGCGCGGCTGGCTGGTTATCAACGCGACAACCCCGACCTGCTGCTCGTGGATCACCAGGGGCACGACGACGAGCGTGGAGATCGGGCGGTCCTGGAGTGCCTCGGCGACCGGGGCCACGCTTGGGTTGCCCATCACGTCGTGGATGACCGCTGGCCGCGCGGGGCCCGATCCAAACAGCCGCTCGACCTCTCCCGCGCTCAGCGGCACGCTCAGCCCGCAGACAGAGATCCGGGGGTCGGTCGTTTCCTCGGCGATCACGTCGAGCCGCGTGCGATCATCGGACAGCAACGCGGCTGCCGCAGCCGGCACATCAAAGGTCTGGGCGAGTTCGCGGCACACCGCGCGTAGCAGCTCACCGGGGTCCTGCGCCGCGGACGCGGCGGCGATCACCTGGTTGAGGAGCAACGCCTCCCCGAGATGGCGGCGCTGGGCCTCGTCGGCGCGCATTCGCTCCAGACGGGCGGCGATGATCTCTCCTGCGCCGCCCAGCAACCTGATATCCTCGTCGGCCCACGCCTTTTCGGTCCGCACCGCATCGAACCCCAGAAACCCGGCCAAGTCTCCTCCGGTCATCAGGGGTACAACGAGCACCGATTGGATCCCCTGCGCTTCCAGGATCTCGCGCTCGGCGCGCGCCTCCGCGGGAAGGTCGGCGACGCGCGTGACGTGGATGACCTCGCCACGGCGCAGCCACTCCATCCACCAAGGGAAGACCGCCGTCGGGAGGCCCTGGAGCCGTTCGATCTCGGGACTGATGCCCTCGGCGGTCCACTCGTGCGTATCGTTCATGGTGGAGCCGTCCTCCGAGATCAGGAAGAGGTAGCTCCGGTCCACCTGTCCGTACTCGCCGATCCGGCGCAGCGCCTCGTTGACCGCCGCATCGAACCCGGCGGCTGCCGTGGTTGCGAAAACCCTGGAGATCGTGGCGACGATGCCCTCCAGCTCGAGCCGACGCCTCAGTGATTCCTCGGCCCGGACGTGGTCGGTAATATCGAACATGTAGCCTTGGATCTGCACCAGATCGCCGCGATCGTCGAAGATCCCAAGGACGTTCTCCACCACGACGATCTTGGCGCCGTCAACCCGCACCATCTCGGTCACGAGGCCGGCAAGCTGCCGCTCGGTTCGCACCCTCTGTAGAAACGCCTCCCGACCCTGCGGTGAGTCGTACAGCGAGACTGCATTTGCCGACATCGCGTCTTCCACCGACTGGAAGCCAAACAACCGGGCAAACGCCTGATTGCACTCCAGGATCTGGCCGTCCACCGTCGAGAGATAGTCGGCCTCAGGTCGTGCTCGAAGAAGTGTCGGTACCGCGCCTCGCTCTCCCGAAGCGACTGCAGCAACCGTTTGTGCTCGGTGATATCGCGCGCAGCGCCGAGGATGCGTACCACCCGCACCTGCGCAGGATCCCAGACTGGGATCGCCTGATCGAGCAGCCAGCGCGTCTCGCCGCGCCGTGTCAGGAACCGGAACTCCAGGGTGTCCGGCTTGCCGGACGCAACCCGGCGTGCGTGCTCGATCGCCGCCGGGAGGTCCTCCGGGTGCACGAGGGTCTGCCACCCGCCCTGGGCCCATATCTCGTCAAGGGTGTACTCGAAGACCCGCGCGAACGACTCGGACACCCATTCGCCGCGCAGGGACTCATCGGGCATGACATGGAAGGAGTACGCGTAGTCTGAAACGAGGCGTGAGAGCGCCCGGAACTTGTCCTCGGCGCGGCGAGCGGGGGAGTGGTCGTCTCTATGCTTCGTCGTGGGTTTCGGCTTGGCCGGGCTCATCCATTTAGATATGCCCAAACGCGGTGCTTCCTAGCCGCTCAACCCGCCCATGGTCTCCCGGCGTCCAACACATTGAGATCCCACATCAAGGGAGGTATGACCATGCGGTACTTCCTCATCTGTGTCATCGCCGTGGCGCTGGTGACCTCGGCCTGGACCGGCGTCACACGCGCGCAGACCGACGACGAGTCTACGCCACCCTGGGCGGATGTCCCCGGGCTCGACGATCTGATCGCGCAGGCGCCTGGGGCGCCAGGGCCGGGGGCTCCAGGGCCGGGAGGAGTGGGGCTACGCCAGCGGCTCGGGCTGACCGAAGCGCAGGCCCAACGTGTCGAACAGGCCCTGGCCGCGCACCGGGAGCGGACGGCGCGTCTGCGGATCGCACTGGGGCGGGCCCGGCTCGATGCCCGTGAGTTGTCGCTGGAAACCAAGCCCGACCGGGCGAAGATCGAGGCGGTATCGCGCCGCATCGGCGATCTGTACGGCCAGATGGTGCGCGCGCGCCTGGAGGTCGGGTTCGAACTGCGAGCCATCCTGACCCCGGAGCAGTGGAGCCGGTGGCGTGAGATGAACGCGCAGAGGATGCGGGCCCGTCGCGACCGAGTCCGCTAATCCAGCACGCAGGCCGCGCGCGACCGCGTTCGCTAGGTCAGCGCCGGAGGCCTCGCGCCCGCAGCACCTGGATGAGCCGGTCGGGATGGTCGGTGATGATGCCGTCGCCGCGCAGCGCACCGATCCCTAACGCCAGGAGGCGCTCCATGTCCGCCGGCTCGTTCACGGTCCACGGCACGACCGGGACACCGGCGCGGTGCAGGGCTTCGAGCGCTTCTCGGGTAACCAGGCGGAAGCCGGGCGAGTAGACGTCCGCGTGCGCCGCACGGACGTCCGCGACCGGATCGAGCGGGGGGTTCAGGGGCGATCGAAGCGCCGCGGTCGTCAGCGAGGAGTCGAGGGCCTTCACCCTGACGATTGAGGGGTAGTGGAACGACTGGATGATCGTGCGGCCCAACATCCCTGCCGCGCGCAATTGCTCCAGCACCAGCTCCTCGAAGTTCGAGGGCGGGCCCGGCCCTCGTGCATCGTACTTGGTCTCGAGGTTCAGGCGTACCCGATCGTTGCCGTGCCCCTTGACCACTTCCAGCACTTCGCGCAGCGTCGGGACCCGCTCGCCGGCAAAGCGCGCGTGGAACCAGGTTCCGGCATCGAGGCGCCGGAGGTCGGCCAGCGCCGTCTCGCGAACGAACCCACGGCCGGTGGTCGTGCGCTCCAGCGTGGCGTCGTGAATGACCACGACCGCGCCGTCCCGCGATACGTGCAGGTCGAGCTCTATGACGTCCACGCCCAGCGCCAGCGCATTGCGCACCGCGGCCAGCGTGTTCTCCGGCGCCATCGCGGCGCCGCCGCGATGGGCGTGCACATCCACCGATAAGGCCTGGGCCAGGCCGGGCACGGCGATGATGGCCGAGGCGGTGATGATCCAGGCAATGACAACCCAGGTGGTGATGACCCAGGCGATCAGGGGAATGCCCGGGGGTGCCGGGGGGTGTCTGTGACGGCTCCGCGCACAAGGAGTCATTTTCATCTCGTTCTTGTTCTTGGCCTTGCCGGGATTCATCTCCTGCCCGGGGGCATTCCGGGCGAGCACGCCGGGGTCCTGCGGGTGGGGCGACTGGAACGCCGCTACATTGCGCACGCGCCGCGCGGGCGGCCATGAGGGAAACCGGGTGGACCGCCAAGGCCGATGAAGCCGCGTTCCTCGCGGTGTTCCCTGAGGCGACGGGCCCTGATCCTAGGGCTCCTGGCAGTTTTGCGGACAACCCGCAGACGTGGAACGACGGATCCGGCCGCTTCCATTCAGGTAGCACGAATGTTGACGATGTGGGCTTCGTCAGCGCCCTGCTTGATGATCTGGCCTCACGATTCGTGGTTGACGTCCGACGCATCTTCGTGACCGGGTTCTCAAATGGCGCCTCGATGGCCTACCGGGTGGGCGCGGAGCTCTCGGGACGCATCGCCGCGGTCGCACCAATCTCGGGACACCTCTGGCTCAAGGATCCTCAGTTCCTCCGGCCGGTCCCGCTCATCTCCATCGCCGGCCTGGCGGATCCGCTCAACCCACCGGACGGGGGAGAGATCCGGGTACCCGGCGGTGGGTTCGAGCACAGGCCTCCGCTGAGGGACTCGGTGCTGCGGTGGTCGAAGTGGAATGGATGCCCCCCCAGAGCCCGTTGTAATCCACGACGCGGACGGCGTGCGGGGTATTGCCTACTCGCCGTGCCGGCAGGGCTCCGAGGTGGTGTCCTGGCAAGCTCCACGCGAACGATGTAGTCTGGCGGTTCTTCGAGAAGCATCCGCTGAGGTGACGCATGCCGTCTAAGAAGATTGATGTATTTGGCGTCCGCGACACCCTGCCGACCCCAGCCGGGCCGGTGGAGATCTACCGGCTGGACCGCCTGGAGCGTGCCGGGCTCGGACGGCCCGATCGCCTGCCGTTCTCGATCCGGGTGCTCCTGGAGGCCGCTCTGCGCCAGTGTGACGGCGTGCTGATAACCGGGGACGATGTCCGGGCAATCGCGGGTTGGACCCCGAGGCCAGCGGAGCGCGACGTCCCGTTCCTGCCGGCGCGGGTGCTGCTGCAGGATCTAACGGGGGTTCCCGCGGTGGCCGACCTGGCGGCGATGCGCGCCGAGCTGCACCGCCGCGGCATGGATCCTGCCCGGATAAACCCCATCAACGCAGTGGACCTGGTGATCGATCACTCGGTCCAGGTGGACGCGTTCGGCTCTGACGCGGCACTGGCCGTCAACGCGGAGCGGGAGTTCGAGCGCAACCGCGAGCGGTACGCGTTCCTCCGCTGGGCGCAGAAATCCTTCCGCAACTTCCAGCTCGTGCCGCCCAATACCGGCATAGTCCACCAGGTCAACCTGGAGTACCTGGCCACAGTCGTTGCCACACGCGCGGAGGGCGGCGTTACGACCGCGTTTCCCGACTCGCTCGTAGGGCTGGACTCGCACACGACAATGATAAATGGCCTGGGCGTCCTGGGCTGGGGCGTGGGCGGCATCGAGGCCGAGGCAAACATGCTCGGCCAGCCGTTCTACATGCTCCTCCCCGAGGTCGTGGGGTTCAGGCTGACAGGAGCCCTGCGCGAAGGCGTGACCGCCACCGATCTGGTGCTGACCGTAACCGAGTTGCTCCGGAAGCGGGGAGTGGTGGGCAAGTTCGTTGAGTTCTTTGGCGATGGGATCGCGGCGCTGACGCTGCCCGACCGCGCGACGATCGGCAACATGGCGCCAGAGTACGGTGCCACTATCGGGTTCTTCCCTGTGGACGAGGAGACCCTGGAGTACCTCCGCGTCACCGGGCGGGCCGAGTCGCAGGTGGCGCTGGTCGAGGCCTACTGCAAGGAGCAGGGACTGTTCCGAACCGCTGCTACGCCGGAACCCGAGTTCAGCGAGGTCCTGGCGCTTGATCTCGGGGCGGTTGAACCCAGCGTGTCCGGTCCCAAGCGGCCGCAGGATCGGGTGGCGCTGGGAGCGGCCGGCCGCGCGTTTCGGGCAGCCCTGACCGCCCCGGTGTCCGAGCGCGGCTTCGGCCTGACCGGCGAGCAGGCGGGGCGGACGGTGCCGGTCAGGACGGCCCCGGACCGGCCTGATGGTCCTGGCGGCGAGATCGGCCACGGGGCGGTGGTCATCGCCGCGATCACATCGTGCACGAATACCTCCAACCCGTCGGTCATGATTGGCGCAGGACTGCTGGCCAGGAAGGCAGTTGAGCGCGGGCTAGGGGTTCCCGGCCACGTCAAGACCAGTCTCGCACCCGGATCCCGGGTTGTCACCGAGTACCTGCGCGACGCCGGGCTGCTGGGCCCGCTAGAGCAGCTCGGCTTCCATGTAGTCGGCTACGGCTGCACGACCTGCATCGGCAACAGCGGCCCGCTGCCGGATCCGGTGGCAGCGGCGGTGCGCGAGGGCGACCTGGTAGCAGCCGCAGTGCTGAGCGGCAACCGCAACTTCGAAGGCCGCATCCACCCTTTGGTGCGGGCCAACTACCTGGCCTCTCCTCCTCTGGTCGTGGCGTACGCCCTAGCCGGCCGCGTGGACATAGATCTCACCAGCGACCCGCTGGGACATGATCGGGACGGCGCTCCGGTCTTCCTGCGCGACCTCTGGCCCACGCAGGACGAGATCCGCGCCGTGCTGCGGGCCGCGCTGAGAAAGGAGCAGTTCCAGGAGCAATACGCGAGCGTCTTTGAAGGCGGCGCCACATGGAAGGACCTCCCGATCCCAGAAGGCGAGATCTACGAATGGGATCCGGCGTCCACCTACATACAGGAGCCGCCGTTCTTCGCCGGCCTGCCGACCGAGCCGGCGCCGCTGCGCGACATCACCGACGCCCGCGCCCTGGCCGTGCTGGGCGATTCCATCACGACCGACCACATCTCGCCGGCCGGCTCGATCGCGGCCGATAGCCCGACCGGGAAGTACCTTATTGAGCGGGGCGTGCCCCAGGCCGAGTTCAACACCTACGGGGCTCGGCGCGGCAACCACGAGGTGATGATGCGGGGCACCTTCGGCAACATCCGGATAAAGAACCAGATGCTGCCTGGGACCGAAGGCCCGAAGACCGTCCACCATCCCAGCGGTGACGTCATGTTCATCTACGACGCGGCCATGCGCTACCGGCAGGAAGGCGTCCCGCTCGTCGTCGTCGCAGGGAAGGAGTACGGCGGTGGCAGCTCGCGCGACTGGGCGGCGAAGGGCCCGGCCCTGCTCGGTGTGCGCGCGGTGATCGCCGAGAGCTATGAGCGCATACACCGCAGCAACCTTGTGGGGATGGGAGTCCTGCCCCTCCAGTTCGCGGACGGCACTGGCCGCGCAACGCTCGGACTGGACGGCTCCGAGGTCTACACAATCGAGGGGATCGCGGCGGGCCTCCGGCCGCGGCAGCGCGTACGCGTAGCCGCACGGCGACCCGACGGCGCCGAGATCGTGTTCGAGGCAATCGTGCGAATAGAAGCGCCGGTGGAGATCGAGTACTACCGACACGGCGGCATACTGAACATGATGCTGCGGCGGATGCTGGGCGAGGTTTCCGGCTAGGCCCTCCTGCGGCAGACCTCCCACACGAGCAGCGCCGTCAGCGCCGTGCGCTGCGGCAGCGTGGCGAGTTCCAGGTACTCATCTGGGCCGTGGTATCCACCACCCACCGCGCCCATGCCGTCGAGCACAGGCACCCCAAGGGGTGCGATGAAGTTACCGTCGGAACCGCCGCCTGTCGTCGCCGCGGTCAGCGGGAACCCCAGGATACCGGCGGCCTCGTGCGCCAGGCCGAACAGCGCGAGCCCGCCCGGCCCGGCCTCAAACGGCGGCCTGTTGACCCCGCCGGAGAGCGTTGCGTGCGTGCCGGGCAGGTGCTGGACCTGCGCGATCTCCTCCAGCCGCGCGATTGCCTCCGCCCCGAGCGCGGCGGTGGGCAGCCGCAGGTCAATCTCGGCCGCGGCCAGGTCGGGCACCACGTTTGAGCGGGTGCCGCCGGAGGTCACGATCGCGTTGGCGGAGATACCCCTGGCAGGATCGTTGAGCGCGTGGATCTCCAGGATCTTGCGCGCCAGGGCAACGACAGCGCTCGCGCCGTCCTGCGGGTTGACACCCGCGTGGGCCGCCCTCCCGTGCACCGTCAACACGTACCTGCCAACGCCTTTGCGCGCCGTGACCACCGACCCGTCGAGCCGGCCCGGCTCGTGCACCAGGCAGATGTCGCAGTTCCGGCCCTCGCGCTCGATGATCTCCCGAGAGGCCCGTGAGCCAACCTCCTCATCGGCGTTGTGGATTACAGTCAGCGTCGCGAAGTCGTCCCAGCCCTCCATGTTCAGGGCCCGCAGCGCCTCCCACAGCGTGACGATGCCGCCCTTCATGTCCGCCACTCCAGGCCCGAAGGCGCGCCCGGCCTCGACGCGGAACGGCCGGTGTCTGGGCTCGCCCGAGTCAAAGACGGTATCGTAATGCGCCAGGAAGAGCAACCGGAGGCGCCCGGACCCAGACCTGCGGCCTACCAGCGTGGGTCCGGCATCGGCGTGCTCGTGCCGCTCTACCAATAGGCCCAGGCCCTCAAGTTGCTCCTGGATCCAGGTTCCCGCCGTGGACAGACCCTCCAGGGAGCGGGAGCCCGTGTCCATGTTGACCAGGGTCTCGAGCAGACGAAGCGCGTCCTCGGCACGATGGGACGTGGCCGCTGCAAGTCGGGCGGCGGCGGCGTTCATTGATGCGTGGTTCACGGTGTCCTCCTCGGTAGATCCTGATAGAATGTCTGCGCAATGGTCGCAGAGACAATCGTTCGGGAACTGAGCGAGGCCGACCTTCCGGCGCTGGTTCGGATCCACAACGCGATCAACCCGGACGTGCCCACCACCGTGGACGAGGTCCGGCACGAGATCTCCAGGATCGACCGGAGGCGCTACATCTCAGAGTGGATGGTGGCGACCACCACCGGTGGGGATGAGGTGGTCGCCTACGGCGGCTACCGCCACGTCCCCTGGGCGCATCACCCGGAGAAGTTCTTCTCCTTCGTGAACGTCCATCCCGATCATCAGGGCCGGGGCATCGGCAGCCGGCTCATGGATGAGATCCTGTCCGCGGTCATGGCCCATGGCGGGCGCCGGCTCAAGGCCTGGACGCGCGAAGATCGGAGCCGCGCCGTCGCATTCCTGCAGCGCTACGAGTTCGTCGAGCAGGCGCGCGAGTTCGAGTCACGGCTGGATGTCGCCGGCGTCAACCTGGACCGGTTCCGCGACTACCAGGAGCGCGCGGCCCGGCTTGGAGTTACAATCACGACGCTGCAAGAGGAACTCCGCCGCGACACGAACTGCCTGGAAGCCGTCTACCAGGCGCACTGCGTCCTGGACATGGGAGTGCCCGGCGACGACCCCGAACCGCCCACGCCGCCCACGCAAGAGGAGTTCCTGGCCCAGGAGGTCCGCCATCCACGGGTGCTGCCCGACGCCTTCTTCCTTGCCAAGATGGGAGACCTCTACGTCGGCGAAAGCGCGCTCAAGCGCAGCGATGGCGATCCGGGCCTGCTCCACCAGCAACTCACCGCGGTGCTCCCGGCCTACCGCGGGCAGGGAATCGCGGTGGCGTTGAAGGCGGCGACGATCGCATACGCTCAGGAGCGGGGCTACCGGGTGATCCGCACGTTCAACAGCAGCCACAACGAGGCCATGCTGGCAATCAACGCCAAGTTTGGGTTCGTGCGCATGCCGGCGTGGGTGACGTTCACGAAGAGGTTGGAGGGCTGATGGGGCTTAGGGCGGGAGGAAGGAGACGCCCGCTGCTGCCAGTTTTGGTGGCTGTCCCCTCACCTCAGGCCTCATAGCCCCGAGGCACATCCTCGTAGACGTGCTCGATCCTGGCCATGCCGGGGATCGCCGTGTGAACATCCGGGTTCTCAAGGACGAAACGTATCAGGCGACTGGCGCCGTATTGCGCCATCAACCTGCCTACACTCAGGGGTCTCTTGACGATTACGCCGACGTCACGCTCCCTGGCTAGCTCGATGAGCCGCCGAACCGGCTCCCCCTGCCACTCGATGTGGTAGCTCAGCATCATGGTATCGAGCTGATCGGTCCGGACCGCCTCGGCCATTACCGCGAGCTCTTGCTGGATGACCTCCGGGGGGCGCGGCTCTCTGCTGTCAATGGGGCTGTGGGCTGCCGTGATCCTGACGAACCCGATCTTGCCCTGCCTCTGGAACTCGCGCGCGGCGAGCAAGGTGCCGCGGCCTGGATGAAGAATGGCCTCCAGCCCCACAAAGGACCCTACAGCGTGCATCTGAAGCAAGTCTATCTTCTGGACCTGAAGCCGTCTGAGGCTCTCCTCTATTTCGCGTGCCGCGCCTTCGGCCAGACGCTGTTGGGTCTTGGTGGCAATGTAGACCCTTTCCCGCGCACCTTTGATCGCTTCTTGCAGTACGGGTATCTGCTACGGGAAACCGATGACCCCTCCCCCGAACCCGACCACCGAGACCATGAGGTTCGTGCGTCCCAATCTCCTGCCCGCATGGCCTCGGGTTGGGTGGCCCCGGCCTGCTGTACGCCCGGCCACAGTTGCCGGTGCGATCCGGAGTCCCAAAGCCACACACTCCCCAGCCCCAGGCCCCCCAGCGCCAGCCCCAGCGGCCTGACGAACGCCCTCCGGGTTAGCAGCAATGCCGTCTTCGCGTTCATCTTCTGTGGTCTCAACCTTGGCAACGCCCACAAGGGCAACGGTCATAAGTTCGACAAGGAATGAAACCGGACGGTTTAGGTTCGCCGTCGGCCGGTGGAATGCGTGAAGCAGGTCACGCGTGCTCGACAGCCAGCGGGGGTGAAGGGGCTGGGATCTATCCCGCACTCCCTGGAGCCGGCGACGAGATTGGTATTCGATCTGGCGCGACCGGAGCGCCTCGAGAATCGCTGGGACGCGAGCGCACGGCTTCAAGGAAGGCCTTGCGGGTACGGTGTGTCGTCTCTGCGCCCATCAGGACCCGGATCTTGTCCAGAGGCTGCCGCTTTCCGTCAAGGGCGAGCAGGGCACCAATCTCGGCGCATCCCGTGGCGATGTCGAGCGCCTTGCCGATGCCGGACCATTCCTCGAGGTAGCGAAGCCCCGTCCGGCCAGAGACGCTGTTGTCCACGATGAAGAGGTCGCGGCCTCTGGACTCCGTGGTCATCGAGATCCCTGCATCGTTTCGCGACCCGGATGGAGACGCCTAACTTGCGGGGAGACGCCGAGGGACAAGCAAGCAGCGCGAGCCCCGGCTCGCCGTAAGCGATAGTTAGACGCCGCCCCCGCTCCTTCATTCATCGGGTGCTCCCACCGGCATCCAGCCTCCTCCGTGCCCGGCTCCGCCTTCGAGCGTGGGCCGCTGCATGGCGAACTCGGTCTCGGCCACCAGCCGGCCCAGCGTTGCTCGCTCGACGTTCATGCGCCTTCCCAGCCCCGGGACAGACCCTCAGGCAGGACCAGGTTCCACCGCCGGGACAGCACGCCGCCGCGCCGTCCCCGCGGCACGTAGTGCGGGGAACGCGGCCGCTTCCCTTCGAGGCGGGCCAGAACCCCCTCGGGCACGAAGAACCGCTCTCGGTGCCGCTCGAGGAACCAGCCCACGCACGCCCACAGGGCCTTCTGCCGGCAGACCGCCAGGACTTCCTCCAGGAGATCCAGGTCGAGCACCCCGAAGCCCGCGGCGGATTCGACGAGTTCCTCCACTCCCCCTACGAGGCGAGGCTGGCGGAAGCCATCGACGAGTGTGCGCTCTGGCCCCGTGACGTGGAGGGGTCTCCCCATTCGCTCCTGGCGCCGCACACCGAGACGCTCGGCCCGCGCTCGACGAAGAGCCGTGGGATGGGGAAGGAACCGGATCCCCCCGCTTCCAACCCGGATTGGAACCGTCTGGCGGAGCAGAGCGCCGTGCACACGTTCGCCTCGCTGTGCGCCACGCCGAGAAGTTCGAGCGCGGCATGGTGGGACAGGATCCCGTCCGCTCGGGCGGCGGCGGCGACGAGGTAGCGATCCGGGACGAAATCATCGGAAGACATCCCGCGAGGCACCGCCGCGTAGAGCTCCTTGGCCACCCGCTTCAGGCGCCCCTGGCGCAGATGGTGCTTGACCCGTTCCAGGGCCGCTGCGGTGTCCTTCCCCCGGCCCATGGCGCCAGCCAGTTGCTCCAGCGTGAATACCGGGTGTTGCGCGAGGAAATCCTCGGTTGTGAGCGCCTGGACTTGACGATTCGTCACCACAGTGGGTATATCATGCCCTGTTTGGAGACGGAACGTAAACTGGGTCTCTTTGGCCAAGCACCCACAGGCTCCGGTGTCCCGGTGATTGCCGGCGGTCTCCTGCCCGCCATCGGTCCAGGTCGCTCAGAGCTGGGGCGCCTGGGCGTGGAAGCGAACAGGAAGGCGACTACATCAGCGCAGCTTCGGCGATGGAGAGAAGTCTGACAGACTGATGCTGCGGGAGGTCATCCACCGCGCGCGCGGGCGGCCTCGATGTCTCTGCGCTTGTCTTCTAACTCCCTCGCCTGCCGGCGCTGTGCGACAAGGAATGCGCCGACAAGACTGCCGAGGCTAAGCAGAAAGACACCGAAGCCTTCGAGAGATTTCCCGATGGTGACGAGGTAAACCGCTCCAGCAATGCCGGCCATACCGAGGATGAACGCGAACCACTGGCCTCGCCTCTCGTTCTGAATCTTCGATTCGATGACAACCCTCTCAAGCGCCTGACGATGATGCCCTTGCTCTTCGGCCATCTTGACAATGCGCTCGGCACAGCCAGGAAAGGCACGATTATACTGCTCCAACATATCAGGAGGCGGAAGAGGCCCGGCGTAAGTTGCCTCCATCAGCCTCACTACTTGTCCTTTGTGCGCTGATACAGGCTGTTGCGCAGTGCCGGCGGCGGGTGCTCGCTGAACCTCCGCCGGGCCGGTACCAGCCCTCTCTGCAGCCTCGTCCCTACGCGTATCTTCGTCGCCCACGGTGAACCCGGTATGACGCCGCAGTTCTAATGCACTCACCGCCGCAGCGGCAGAAGTGTTTGCTCGTGTCGAGAGCCAGCGCGATGCGTGTTGACTTCCGCAGGCCCAGAAGATTGTGCGGAGAATCGCTCGAACGCATCCCTCAAGTCATGACCGACCACAATCCAGTCACTCCAGAATGCTCTTGCGTCGGCTTCCTCGGGTGTGATGCTCGTGTTGTACTCGTCGAACTGGCCCGTCAAGTCAAGCACACGAGCCATGCCCGTAAGAAACGAAGGGTCGGCAAACAGAAATCGTGCAGTCATGATCTCCTCAGCACCTGATGGCTCAACAGACCAACCGGGGGGGTTGCTGTGAAATGCCTTCGCCCTCTTGATGTCTTTCGCGAGGATGGCGCTCATCGTAATCCCTCCCTCAGGATGATCGCATTACCCCCGCGAAGCAAGCATTGCATTACGTTTAACGGCCTGGTCGCGCAATCTGTTCCCTATCTGCCTGGAAATCGCGCAATACCCGCTATGACGTGCCTGACATCTTGACCGTTCATCCTAATACGTCGTGGGCACCGGACTTCCTGCCTGGAGCCTTTCGCGAAACTCCGCACCCTACCATAGTCATCGGCAGGCTCCGCACTTCTACCCGCCCTTATTGTACCCATTCTCGCTGGGGACGAGCACGCCCTGCGCGCAATCTGCGGGCGCCACGAGGGGAAAGATCGGCTAGCAGGAGGGTGACTGGCAGGAGGGCAGTGACTGAAATCCAATCCTGGAGCCGGCGACGAGATTCGAACTCGTGACCTGCGCATTACGAGTGCGCTGCTCTACCACTGAGCTACGCCGGCCCGGCCGATCTCATTGTAGCAAACCCGGCCGCTTCCGCACCAGGGCGGTGGGTGGGTAGGTAGGTGCGGCAGCGCCGGACCGCAGTCTGGCATGAAGGAATACAGAGGGCACGCGCGAACATCGCCACAAGAACTGTCTTGGGAGTTCGTGATGACTGAGCGGCTATGGGAGATCTACGAGCAGCTCTGTCAGGTCGAGATGCGGGACTTCGACGAGTTCGTGCGCCGGCTCAGGAACAGGGAGTTCGGCGAGTTCCCGCGAAGCGACGTCGTCGCGTTCCTGCGCGAGATCGAAGCCAACATGCTGAACAACATCCATACCAAGGCAATGGAACACCAGCGCTACGCCGAGATGGCCGATCAGGTCAGGGAGGAAACCCGCCTGCTGTTTGATGAGCTGATAGAGGACATCGAGCGCTCGTAGCGAGCCCGCCCCTATACCACGAAGGACCCGTTCCGGTAGATCACCTCGCCGTCGGCCCAGACCTCGCTCCCGGCCCGCATGTCACAGATCATGTCCCAGTGCAGCCCTGAGGTGTTGGTGCCTCCGGTCTCGGGATAGGCCGCGCCCACGGCCAGGTGCACGGTGCCCCCGATCTTCTCGTCGAACAGGATGTTCTTCGTGAACCGGGCAATGCCGTAGTTCAGACCGAAGGCGAACTCCCCGAGCACGCGCGCTCCGGCGTCGAGATCCAGCATCGCGCGCAGGAACTCCTCGCCCTTCTCGGCCGTTGCCTCAACCACGCGCCCTTCGGAGAAGGTCAAGGTGATCCCATGCACCTCCCGCCCGCTGTAGATGGCCGGAAACGAGAACCGCACACGGCCGGCCGTGGCGTTCTCAAGCGGTGCGGTGAAGACCTCGCCGTCGGGGAAGTTGTGCTCGCCCGCCGCGTTGATCCACCGGCGGCCCCCGGTGCGCACGGTAAGGTCAACGTCCGGGCCCGTCAGCCGCAGCTCGTCTCTCGTCTCCAGCAAGCGCACGATGCGCTCCTGCTCCCGCTGCACCTTCTCCCATGCCGCGACAGGATCAGGATGGTCGATCAGGCCCGCGCCAAACACGAACTCCTCGTATTCGGACAGCGACATCTCGGCGTCCTGGGCGTCGGCGTGCGTGGGATACTGGGTGCCGCACCAGCGCAGCGCTCCTTCCGCGGCTCGCTCGAGGAACCGCCGGTTCAACGCGCGGGTTGCCTCGCGGCGGATGGCCTGGCGGGCAGGGTCAACGCCGGTCAGGGACCGGGTGTTGTAGTGCGCCCAGATCCCAAGTTCGGCGTCAATCCTTTCGACCTCGTACTCAAGCAAGGGAGAGACGAACCTCAACTGCTCATCGGTGGCCTTCTTGAAGAACAGCTCGTCGAGGCCATCAACGTTTACGCGCGTGTGGACGTGCGCGCCGGCCTCCAGGGCCGTTCGATACGCCTCGGCAATGAGCGGCGCGGCCAGCGCCGGGCCGGAGACGCGGACGAGCTGGCCCGGCCGCACCTTCAGGGAGTAGTGAATCAATACGTCAGCGAGTCTGGCGAGGCGTGGGTCAGTCATCACGAACCTCCAGGGGTGGTGGGCGGTGCAGGTTTTGAACCTGCGGCCTCATCCGTGTGAAGGATGCGCTCTTCCACTGAGCTAACCGCCCACGAAGACGGCAAGGAATATTATAGGTCCGTGCGAAAACTAGCGTCAAGGAAGCCATGGCCCGCTATTCATCTCTCGCCGCGCTCAACTCCGCCATTGTTGCATGCCGCCGATGCCCGCGGCTCGTGGCCTACAGGGAAGCCGTAGCCCGGCTGCGCAGGCCGAAGTACAGCTCGTGGGACTATTGGGGCCGGCCGGTGCCCGGGGTCGGTGATCCGCGCGCCCGCATCCTGCTGGTAGGCCTCGCCCCGGCCGCGCACGGCGCCAACCGTACCGGGCGCATGTTCACCGGCGACGGCTCCGGGGAGTTCCTGACCGCGGCGCTGCACCGGGCAGGCCTGGCCTCCCAGCCCACCTCGGAGCACCGCGACGATGGGCTGCGTCTGCGCTTCGCGTATCTTGCCTCCGCGGCCCGATGCGCGCCGCCGGGTAACAGGCCGCTCCCAGAGGAACTGGATGCCTGCCGTGTGTTCCTGGCCCAGGAGCTCCGGCTTCTGCGTGGCCTGCGGGTGATCGTCGCGCTAGGGCGGGTTGCGTTTGATGCGGTGCTGCGCGCGGCCGCGGACCTCGAATGGCAGCGGCCGCATCCGCGGCCCGTGTTCGCGCACGGGGCGGCGGCCCTGATCGCGCGGCCACGTGCTGGGCCAGTAGCGCGACCGGTCGCTGGGCCGGGCGCTCGTCCGATTGTACTGCTCGCTTCTTATCATCCGAGCCGTCAGAACACCCAGACCGGAAGGCTGACCGCTGAAATGCTCAATCGGGTGATGCGCCAGGCAGTCCTGCGCGCCGGAAGATCAGCGTGAGAACTGTGAAAATGGACGCCTCTACCCGGGGTCTGCTGGCCGTCATCATCGTTTCCACGCTGATCAGAACCGCCGCGGCCTTCGGTGTGCCGATCCTGGACGACGAAGCCCACTACTGGGTCTGGTCCAGGCACCTGATGTGGGGCTACCCGGACCATCCACCTATGATCGCGGGCCTCGTGGCCGCAAGCACGCGCCTGCTGGGCGACTCGGTGCCGGCGGTCCGGTTCTTCCCCCTGATGCTGGGCGCCGCGTCCACACTGACCATCTACGCGCTGGCGCGCGGTCTCTTCGGGCCCTCGGCCGGACTGCGTGCGGCGGTGCTCTTTGCGATCCTGCCCGCATTCGCGGTCGGCGGCATCATCGCGGCCCCGGATGGACCGTTCGGGTTCTTCTGGTTACTGGCGATGCTGCTGATGTGGGAGGCCACACGCGGTAGCCGATGGGCGTGGCCGGCCGCAGGTGCCGCGATCGGGTTGGTCATCCAGAGCAAGCTCGCCGGCGGTGCGCTCGCGCTCTCCCTGGCAGGGTTCGTCCTGGCCACGCCCTCGGGGCGCCGATGGTTGAGCACCCCTAGTCCGTATCTGGCAGTTCTGGCAGGAGCGACTGTGCTGGCGCCCCTGGCCTGGTGGAACCTTACGCATGGATGGGCCACGATTGCGCGCGCAGGGGTCATTGATCCCTGGATCGCGCCCACGACGCCGCTGGGCAACCTCGCGGTGTACCTGGGTTCGCAGTTTCTCTTCTTCGCACCGTTGGGATTCGCGGTACTTGTCGCGGGCCTGGTTGGCGCGGCCAGGAGGGTGCGCGGCGACGAGAGGTTTGCGTTTCTCCTCTGGTGCACCCTGCCCACGCTGGCGCTGATGGTCGCGGGCAGCCTCCGCGCGCTGGCCAAGCCCCACTACACGGGCCCGGCGCTCATGGCCGCGGTGGTCGCGGCAGCCGGATTGTGGGATACCTGGAGGCCGCAGCGCGCGCTACGCGGCGCGGTAGTCAGCAGCGCGGCGTTCACGCTGGCGATCGTCGCCCTGGCCGGCGTGCCCAACCCGGCGCTGCGTCTGTTCCACGCCGAGGCGCAGAGCTGGCCCAGGGTCGCGATCGAGGTGACGCGGCTGCTCAAGGAGCAGGGCCCAGATGGTGCGGTCTTCGTTCTGGCCGAGACGTACCAAACAGGGAGCCAGCTCATCTATGCCCTGCGCAACAGCGCGCCGGTGGTTCTGCCCTTCAGGGGGTTCGACCTGTGGGAGCCCCCGGGGCCTTGGTTGGGGCGCAGCGGCGTCTACATGCACCATCCCAGCGCTGCGCCCAAGGACCGCCTTCCGGACGCGTTCGGGCGCCTGGGCTCTCCCACGGTGGTGCCCGTGGCGAAGGACCGCGAGGTCCTGCTCTATCCGGGCTTCGGCTTCAGAGGCCTGCGTTGGCCTTGATGATTGCCGCGGCCTCGAGCGCTCCTGCGAGGCCCTCGACATGCTCGGCGATGATTGCGCAGAGCGCCCCGGGGTGGTGGCGCAGGGGGGCTCCGTGGCCGTAGGGCGCATCCAGCACCGCGCCCGTGGAAGATGCGGGAGACAGGAACAGACCCCTGAGCACGTCCACCGCAACCGCGGCGGCCTGCGCGGTCTGCTCGATGGCCGCGTGCCTAGCACGGATTGACTCCGAGCCGGCACCTCCCATGGCGCCTCCACCGATACCTCCCACGGCACCTCCCCCATGATCTCGCATTGCGGCCTCGTCCCGCGCCCGCTCGTCCGCGCCCTTCTGGACTGCCCTCAGCAACTCGTCGGCGTCTTCCAGGAGGGATGGCAGATCCGAGGCGTTGCTCGGCGCCTGCCCTGTGGCGGGATTGTGCTTGATGCGGGCGGCACGTTCTCGGAGAGGGGCCGCGGCGTGCCTGAGCCGCCTGGCGTATTCGACAGAGGTCGCCGCGCGCGCGCCCGTGGGTGTATAATCGGCTGGACGTTGATCGGTCGCCATAGGGGCAGCAGGAAAGCCTCCGTTCGCCGACATCGTAGCATCTACGTGAATCTACTCACAAGGGTGACGGTTGGGTGTTGCGTACAATCCGGTTTGTATTGATGCTCGTGGTGGTGGCCGCACTGATCGTCGGCGCGTCACGGTGGATCTCCAGCCGCGCGGCCGTCAAGGAGACGGCGCGGCCGATGCAGCGACCCGCGCCGCTGGTCCGGACGGAGACCGTGGATCCCACGAGCCTGGTCGAGCAGAGCACGTTCCCCGGCGAGGTGCGCGCCTCGGCCGTTGTGGACGTATTCTCGCGCGTATCTGGGCGGCTTGGCGCGGTCCTCGTCAAGGAAGGAACGGTGGTTGCGGCCGGCGGTTTGGTGGCGCGCCTCGACGATCCCGAGCTCGAGCTGACCATCAAGCAGGCCGAGGCCTCGGTCGAGGTGCAGCGTACCCGCCTGGCTCAACTGAAGGCCGCGCCGCGCGGGCCTGAGGTGGCCCAGGTGGAGGCAACCGTTGCCCAGGCCGAGACCTCCCTGACGCAGGCCGAGCGAGAACTCGCGCGCACCCAGCAGCTCTTCGCCGACGGGCTGGTGGCAAGGGCGGCGGTGGACCGGGCGCTAACCGATGTTGGGCTGGCCAGGGCACGCCTCCGGGGCGCGCGGGAGCAGCTCGCCCTGGTCCGGCACGGCCCGCGCCCCGAGGATGTCGAGGCCCAGGAGGCCACGATCCGGCAGGCAGAGGCGAGCGTCGCCCAGATCCGGGCGCGGCTGCGGGAGCTGCGCATCACATCACCGATCAGCGGCGTGGTCACCCGCGTCGGCGTCGAGTCCGGCGCGGTAATCTCGACTCAGACCGTGGTCGTCACCGTGGCGCGGGTCCAGCCCATCGAGGTCCACGTGCCCGTGCCTGAGACCGATCTCGTTCGGCTGCGCAAGACAAGCACGGCCAAGATCCTGGTGGATGCGCTGCCCGGACGTCTGTTCGAGGGCACGATAGCCCGAACCGCTCCGGCGCTGGACGCCGGATCGCGCAGTGCCCGTGCGGTGGTTGTGCTTTCAAACGCCGACCGCGCGCTGCGCCCCGGCATGTTCGCTAGGGTTACAATCGTGTTCGATGAGCGCCAGGCCATCATGGTTCCCTCGGATGCCGCCGTGCGCAGGGGCGATGCCTCCGTCGTGTTCGTGCTCAAGGACGACACCGTTGAGGAGCGCCCGGTGATTGTTGGATACGTTGAGGGCAGCCGGTCCGAGATCGTCGAGGGCCTGATCGCGGGCGAGACGATCGTGACCGTGGGCCAGCAAGGGCTCCGCGACGGGATGAAGGTCCGCACGGGTAGCGGCGCCCCCGGCCAGCAGAAGCCATGAATCTTTCGCGCTTCGCCATCGCAAGGCCCGTCACCACGGCGATGGCGTATCTGGCCCTGGCCTTCCTGGGAGTGGTCGCCTTCGTGCGGCTCCCTGTGGATCTCCTCCCCGACATCTCCTACCCGACCCTCTCGGTGATCACGAACTACTCCGGCGCCGGGCCCCAGGAGGTCGAGCGCGAGGTCACGATCCTCCTGGAAAACACGTTCAGCACCGTGCCGGGCGTCACCGAGATCTCATCCAACTCGATCGAGGGCCGAAGCTCGATCACGCTCCGGTTCCCGTGGGGCACAGACCTGTCCGCCGCCGCTAACGACGTGCGCCCAGCGATAGACCGGGTACGCAGCCGGCTGCCCGCCGGCGCCGAGACGCCGCGGCTGTCCAAGTTCGACCCAAACCTGATGCCCGTAGTACAGATCGCCATCGAGGGGCGTGGAGATCTGAGCGCGCTCCGGGATCTGGCAGAGAACGAGTTCCGCCCGCGCCTGGAACAGATCGAGGGCGTGGCCAACGTGGACGTGCGCGGGACGCGAAGCAGGATCATCCAGGTCCGCCTCGATGCCCGCCGCCTGGAGGCGCTGGGCGTCTCCGATCGGGAGGTCTCGCAGGCGCTGCGCGCCGAGAGCACCAGCGACCCCGGCGGGGACGTGCGCGTAGGTCCGCAGCGGCGGATCGTGAGGACCGTCGGCCGGTTCTCCTCCCCGGAGGCGATCGGGCAGACAATAGTGGCTGTCCGCGGGGGCGTACCGGTGCGGGTGGTTGACGTCGGGCGTGTGGAGGACACCCTGGCCGACGCCACGTCAATCTTCCGAATCAACGGCCGCCCGGCGGTCCTGATCGCGGTATCCAAGCAGTCCGGAACGAACACGGTCGCGGTTGCCAGGCGGGTCATTCAGGTAGCCTCCCAGATCGGTGAGCAGTTCCCGCAGGTGCAACTGACCACGGTTAACGACGGGAGCCGGTTCATCCGCCGCTCGGTGCAGAACGTCCAGCAGGCCGCCATGATCGGATCCGTGCTCACGGTCATAGTGTTGCTGACCTTCCTCCGCAACATCAGCAGCACGTTGATAATCTCCACGGCGATTCCCATCTCTGTCCTGGCCACGTTTCTGCTCATGTTCTCGGGCGGGCTCACGCTCAACCTGATCACGTTCGGCGGGCTGGCGCTGGCAATTGGGATGCTGGTGGACAGCTCCATCGTCGTGCTCGAGAACATCTTCCGCTACCGGGAGGAGGGTCGGCCTCCGCGGCTGGCCGCAGAGGAGTCCACGCGTGAGGTCGGCACCGCGATCGTTGCCAGCACCCTAACCACGATCGTGGTGTTCCTGCCGATGTTCTTCACCAAGGGCATATCCAGCGTCATGTTCCGGCCTCTGGCGTACGTCGTGACGTTTTCGCTTGCGTGCTCGCTGGTGATTGCGTTGACGCTGATCCCGTCGCTGGCATCGCGGGCGCTGACGATCGGGCACGGCAGGGGCCTGGCCGGCCGCCTGGCAACCTCTGTCGAGCGGCGGCTCCTCGCCCTCGAGGACGCGTTCCGTCGCCTCTTGATGGTTGTGATGCGCAGGCCCAGTCTGGTGGTACTGCCTTCCATCGCCCTCGTCGTGCTCACCTGGTCGGCGCTGCCTCTGATCGGCCGCGAGACGTTCCCCAGCGCGGACGAGCGCGAGCTCTTCATGATCGTGAACCTTCCGCGGGGAACCGCGCTCGAGGTATCGGACCGCACGGTCAGGCGCATCGAGCAGACTCTGGTAGAGGAAACGCCCGGGGTCGGCATGGTTGCCACGTTCGTGGGTGGCGGCTTCGGCGGCCTGGGATCATCACACACCAGCACCTTCCGGGTCAGCCTGGAGCCGGGCACCCCACCCACGCGCCAGGTGATAGCCGACCTGCGGCGCCGCGTCACCGTGCCCGGCGCAACTATCATCTTCAGGCCGTCCAGCTCGCTCTTCATCTTCCGCTCTCCCGATCCGATCAGCATTGACCTGCGGGGATTCAACCTCGATGCCGGGAACGCGACCGCGCGCCGGCTGCGCGGGGTCCTGGAGGCCGTGCCCGGTGTCACGGATCTCCAGGTGAGCCGCGAAGAGAGCGCCGAGGAGTTCGTGGTTCAGGTGGATCCGGCCAGGGCCGCGACCTTCGGAATGACCGCTGCTCAGGTGGCTGCCTCGGTCAAGACCTACGTCGGCGGAACGACCGCCGCGCTGTTCCGTAGCGAAGGCAACGACATTGACGTAGTCGTGCGCCTGCAGGAGTCCGACCGCGCCACGCCGGACCAACTGGGCGGCCTGCCGATAGCCACGCCGCGCGGCATCGTGCCCCTCCGGCAACTCGCCGCGGTCACGGGCGCGCCCGGGCCGACGCAGATCCAGCGCCGCAACCGCGAGCGCATCATCACGGTCACGGGCAACATCAGTGGGCGCGACATCGGTGCCACCCTGCGCGACGTTCGCTCCACGGTGCTCGCGGAACACCTGCCCCGGGGGTTCTCAATTACCTTCGGCGGCGAGTACCAGGACCAGCAGGAGTCCTTCGCCCAGTTGATCACGGGCTTTCTTATGTCGCTCGTCCTGGTCTACATGGTTATGGCTTCGCAGTTCGAGCGCCTGCTTGAACCGTTCCTGATAATGGCCGCGGTGCCGTTCGCGCTGGTCGGAGTGGTAGCCGCGCTTCTGCTGACCGGCACGACGCTCAACGTCCAGTCGGGCCTGGGCACGATCGTGCTCGTCGGAATCGCTGTCAACAACGCCATCGTGCTCATAACGTACTCGCTGCAGTTGCAGAACGAGGGCGTGCCATTGCGGGAGGCGATTGCGCGGGCCGGCCAGCGGCGGCTGCGGCCGATTCTCATGACGACGCTGAGCACGGTGTTTGGGCTTCTGCCCCTTGCGATCGGGTTTGGGGAAGGATCCGAGATGCAGTCGCCGATGGCGCGGGCGATCGTGGGCGGGCTGATTACATCATCGGTCGGCAGCCTCCTGCTCATTCCCGCGCTGTACGTGCTCCTGGACGGCGTGGCCCAGTGGGCGCGCGGCCGCGGCCGGAGGCCGGTGCCCGAGGGCGTGGTGGAACCGGGCGACGGGAAGTAGGACGCCGGAAGCAGCACGCCGGAGGCAACACGCCCGAAGCAACACGCCCGAAGCAACGCCAGGCCGCATAGTAACCAGGGGGCTCCCCCTCTCGGGGGAGCCCCCTTACTGGCCAGGGCTGACTGCGCCTGGCCGTCTATCTTCCAGAGCCCCTCACTACTTGGGCTTCGCGGACCAGATCCAGATCGCGAGCACGATGTTGATGATCAACGGAACAAGAGCGGTCCGGGCAGTGAACAGGTTCGTCGCCCAGGCCCAGATGAGGAACACGGCGGTGATCAGCAGCGCCAGCACGAGCGCCGTTGCAAGGCCGCCGTACTTCTCGATGTCGCCGGCGATGCTCCATATGACCACGCCGAACGCGATGAAGAGGCCCGACAGAGTGAGAAGCAGGGCTGGGTCCTTGGCCTCAGCCCCGAATATGCTGGCGGCAAGGGACGGAGAGAGGGTAGCAAGACCGAGAAGGAAGCAATAGATGGCGTCCAGCTGTACGGGCAATCGGAGCTTTTCCACACTCACCACCTCCTCCTAGTAGCTCACCGTGGCCGTTCTCCACCTGCTGGCATTATCCTGCATTGACAGTCCCCGTAGGTGCCCTGGGGCCTGCTGAAGAACGACATACTACGGCCGCGGGCCTCTGGAGGTGCCGACCATGAAGATCACCTTCCGCGAGAACGGACCGATCATCCTTCACTCGGAGAGCGAGTTATCCGTAAGGCGGGGAGGAGTCGAGGAGAAGAGATCCGGCCCGGTTACGCTCTGCCGGTGCGGCCAGTCGAGCAACAAGCCCTTCTGCGACGGCGCGCACCGAAGAACAGGGTTCGTGGCCGAAGCCGCGGAGCTCGACGTGGTGCCCCCAGCGGGATTCGAACCCGCGTTACCGGCTTGAAAGGCCGACGTCCTGGACCCGGCTAGACGATGGGGGCTGATCGGTCTCCAGCAGTATAGCAGTATAGCACGCGCGCGCTAGCCCTTCGCGAACCGCTCCAGAAAGGCGGCCACCGAGCGCTCGAACAGCCGCATACCCTCAACCGTAGCGTACTCGTTGGGGCTGTGCGCGCGGCCGCCGTGACCCAACCCTCCCATTACGAACGGCATCCCAAGAACATCAGAGAACAGATACATCGGCGCGCTGCCGGCGATGCGCGGCCAGGTGTACGGCGTGACCCCCTGGTCGCGTATCGCGCCTTCCAGGGCCTGCACAACAGGACTGCGCCACGACGTCTGGGCCCAGGGGTAGGCCTGCCACAGATCAATCTCGACATCCGTGTAGCCCAGGCCGTCCAGGTGGCCGCGCAGCCGCTCCAGCGTGCTGCCGATCTCCATGCGGGGGACCAGGCGGACATCCACGCGCGCCCGGGCCTCGTGCGGCAGCACCGTCTTGGATCCCGGGCCGACCCAGCCCGAGACCATGCCGTCTATGTTGAGTGTTGGAAGCGACAGGTAGTTGCGCAAGAGCGTCTCGCCGTGGCCCTCGAGCTTGAACCGGCGCACGTCGTTCTGCGACAGGATCTCCCGCTCGTCGAAGACCTCCGTCAGGTGCTCCAGGAGGCGCTCCTCGTCCGCGCCCAGCGGGATCACGTCGTCATAGAAGCCCTCAACCAGGATCTGCTCGTCGCGTCCCATCATCGAGGCCAGCGCCTGCACCAGCCGCCAGGTGGGGCTGCCGATCCACACGGCGTTGCTGCCGTGGATCATGCGCGACTGCGGCCCGCCCCAATCACCGCCGCGGCAGACGAGCTCCAGGAACGCGATCCCCTTCACCCCCAGGTAGATCGCGGGGATCCCCCGCGCGTCCTGACCGTAGAACGCGAAGTAGGCGGCGTCGGCGCGCAGCTGCTCGCGGTGCGACTCCACGAACGCGCCGAGGTTGCGGCTGCCCAGTTCCTCCTCGCCCTCCACCATGAAGACGACGTTGACCGGCGGGTCCTGACCCAGCGCGCGGTAGGAGTGCAATACGTTGAGAAAGCCGGCCATCGGCCCCTTCGAGTTGAAGACGCCGCGCGACACCATCGAGGGCCCGCGTCCCGGAAGGTCCACCACCTCGCCGGCAAACGGCGGCACGGTCCACGCCTCGCCCTCGACCGGCTGCACGTCGTACATGCCGTAGAAGAGAAGCGTACGGGGCGCTCCCGCCTCCAGGCGGCCGGCAACCACCGGGTGTCCCGCGGTAGGCACGATCTCGGCCTGCCCGCCGATCTCGCGGATCGTCTCCGCGACGAGATCGGCCATCGCGGCGATGCCGGTGCCGTCGGCGCTGATGCTCGGTTGCCGGATGAATGTGCGCGTGCGCTCCAGGTGCTCCTGCTGGTGGGCATCGAGGTATGCCATGATATCGGTCGTTGACACAGTCCGGTCCCCCCTTCAGAAAGGTCCGCGCACCGCGCCGCCGTCCACCTGAAACGTGCCGCCGGTGATGAAGCTGGCCCGCTCGGACGCCAGGAAGACTGCCAGGTTCGCGAACTCGGCGGGCTCACCCAACCGGCCGAGCGGTATCTGGGAGATCCAGAGGCGCTGCATCGCGGCGTCGTGGGACACGCCCTCGCGTTCCGCGTACTGCCGCGTGAGCGCCACGAGCCGGTCGGTGGCAATCGGCCCAGGGCAGATCGTGTTCACAAGGATGTTGTGAGGAGCCAGCTCGATCGCCTGGGTCTTGGCGAGGCCCACGACTGCCATGCGCACCGCGTTCGAGAGGCCCAGGTTGGGCACGGGCTGCTTGACCGCGAACGAGGCGACGTGCAGGATCCGCCCCCAACGGTGTGCCTGCATCGAGGGAATGACCTCCCGGGAGAGCCGAACCGCGGAGAACAGGAGCGACTGGACCGCCGCCTCCCACTGCCCGTCCGCCAGCGAGGACACCGGTCCGGAGGGCGGGCCGCCGCTGTTCGTCACCAGGATGTCCACGCGCCCCCACCGCTCCAGCACCTGCGCCGCAAACCGCGCGATGTCTGCCTCGCGGCTCACATCCGCGACCACCGGAACCGCCTGGCCTCCGGCGTCGGCAACCTGTGTGTTGGAGTTGATGGCCTCGGCCGCGGCAAAGATCGCGCCTTCCGAGCGCGAGCAGATCGCAACCGCCGTGCCCTCAGCGGCCAGGCCCTCGGCGATTGCCCGGCCCAGCCCCCCGCTGGCGCCGGCCACGATCGCCACCTTCCCTCGAAGCCCCAGATCCATCCCTGCCTCCTCCTGCCTGCGTCACCCAGATCACGCTGGATCGAAACGCGGCAAGTCGTGACTTGGCGACGGGGACGTGGGTCTCCTTCCCGCCATCGAGCAGGGCGCTGTGCACGTGGCGCGACCACGGCACCAACGCCCGTACCCGGCGCAGGTTGACCAGGTACGCCCGGTGGGTTCTCATGAATCCGTACTGCGTCAGCATCCGCTGAAGCCGGAACAGGGAGACCCGCACAACGCGCACGCCGGCATCGGTGTGGATCAGGCTGGCACCATCCCGCGCCTCAACATACTGGATGTCCTCGGGCGACACCGCTACGTGGTGTTCGTCCGCGGGTACGAAGACACGCGGCACGGACGGAACAGGATCCGTCCGAGGGCGGTGCGCGAGGCGCGCGCGGACCCGGCGCACCGCCTCATCCACGCGCGCAGAGGAAAGCGGCTTCAGCAGGTAGTCGGCGGCGCCCAGATCGAAGGCAGCAGCGGCGTAATCGGCATATCCGGTCGTGAAGACGACCTCTGGCCCGCCCCTGGTCCGCATCAGCCGGCCGACCTCGATGCCGTCCGGCCCGGGCATGCGCACATCCAGACAGAGGAGGTCGGGGCTCATCGCGGCGACCGCCTCGAGCGCGGCGCTGCCCGACTCGCACTCACGGACGGTCTGTACGCCGGCATCGAAGAGCAGCGCGCGCAGGTGCGCCCTGGCGCCTGCCTCGTCATCGGCGATGACCGCGCGCAGGCCGCCGGTGATGGTCACGGCCGGATGAACACCGCGGGTATGCTGATCGCTGCAATGGTCCCGGCTCCCTCCCGGCCGATAAGCCGCAATCTGGCCGAGGAACCGCACAACGCGACCAGCCGCATCCGGACCCCGGCCAATCCCCATCCGGCGCCGCCGCTGGAAACCAGCGGGCGCCGCACCCCAGGGCCATCGTCCGACACCACCAGATGGAGAACGTTCCCGGTCACACGCGCGGAGATGCGGACACGGCCTCCCTGCGGACGTCTGGCAATCCCGTGGCGGACGGCGTTCTCCGCCAGCGGTTGCAGCACCAGGGAGGGGATCTGCGCGGTCAGCGCTTGTGGAGTGCATGCCACCTCGAGGCGGAGCCGGCCACCCAGCCGGGCCCGCTCGATTCCGATCACAACTAGCACGGCGCGCAGTTCGTCCGCCAGCGAGACCAGGGGCGGGCGGGGGGCGACCTGGTGGCGCAGGTGGTCCGCCAGGTACGCCAGCAGGTCCTCGGCCGCTTCTGGGCGCCGACGCAGGAAGGAGCCGACCTGGCTGAGCGCGTTGGACAGCATATGCGCCCAAGCGCTGGCATGAAGCGCGGGGAAGATGCGCAGGACGCGGTCCGGGTTGGGACACCGGCGCTGGCCGGCCATCGGACTCCTGCCCTCCAGTAGCGCGCCGCGGTTGGGACACGCCATGGGGGTGCCCCTGCGCATGTGTGCGGTCCGGTGCGGGGACCCGCCGCCCGCGCAATCAGCCCGCCCCGACCGTGACCGGCGGAGGGAGCGGGGAGATGGGAGCGGAGGCAGCGTTATCGTTCGGGGTGGATGCGGCGGCCTCCTGCCTCCTCCCCTCTCCCAGGGCGGGCGCCGCACGGCGCGAACAAGTGACCGGGTCGCCGGTGAGGAAACGCCGCATGCGGGCCAGCCCTCGCGCCTGGATTTCCGCCACCCGTGTGATCGAGATCGAGAGGTGCACTGCCACGGCGCGCAGCGGCAGCCCTCGCACCATGCGCAGCACCAGCACCTGACGGTCGCGCGGCGGAAGCGCTGCCAGGCCCAGCCACACCTGCCGCCTGAGATCGGCCTCCACCGCGGCGGCCTCTGGGTCTCGCTCCCCTTCGTCGGGCACCGTCATGGCTTCGTCCAGCGCCAGGAACTGGATCCGGCGGCCGGGCTCGCCATTCTGGAGGCGCCGGTATGCGCGCGGCAGCGGGTCGCGCTTGCGCAGTCCGTCCAGAATCGCGCCGCGGATCCGGTGGCCGGCGTAGGTCGTGAAGCCGACGCGGCGCTGCGGATCGTACCGCCTCAGCGCATCCATGAGGCCGAGCACGCCGTCATTGATCAGGTCGTCCACCTCCACGGTCGGAGGCAACCTGCGTCCCATCGCCCTGGCGATCGTTGCAACCAGAGGAAGGTGCGGCTCCACGGCTGCGGATCTCAATGCGGGTCGCTCCATGGCTCCTCCCGGCGATTGGGCGTGCGATCCCTCCGCCATGACGATGCCATGGTGGTTTCCGAGAGGGACCGGTGGAGCGTCAACTGGGGCCATATCCGGGCCGGAAGGTTCCCGGAGGGGCGCAAGAGGGGTTGGGGATTCCAGGCGGTAACATAGATGCACAGACGCGTTTGCGCTGGCGTGTTTGCGCTGCCGTATCAAAGATGCGCAGGCGCGTCCGCGCTATGGTTGTAACGAGACAAAGGGGGTGGCGCGTGCACACCGAGGCCGGCGGGATCAGGATGGGCTACGACATGGAGGGCAACGGGACGCCGCTTGTGCTGCTCCATGGGTTCCCGCTGAACCGCGCGATGTGGCGTGTTCAGGTAGCCGGGCTGCGCGACCGGTTCACGGTGATAGCGCCCGACTTTCGGGGATTCGGCGACTCGGAGATCCCAAGGAATCCCATGAGCATGGACGCCTACGCCCAGGATGTGCTCGCGCTGCTGGACGCGCTGGGCTGCCCGCGGTTCGCGCTGGGTGGCCTTTCCATGGGAGGATACGTGGCCTTCCGGGTGATGGCCCTCGCCCCGCACCGCGTCTGCGCCCTCCTGATCGCGGACTCACGCGCAGAGCCGGACACCGAGGAGGGCCGCCAGCGCCGCCGCGCGGCCATCGCGCGCATCGAGAACGAGGGCCCTGCGGGTTACCTGGAGGATTTCGCCGGGCAGTTGGTCGGTCCCACCACAAGGTCGCAGCGGCCCGGGGTTGTCCAGGCCATTTTGGAGATCATCGGGACCCCGCCGGCTCGCAGTCTCACCACGGCGCTGTCCGCGATGGCGTCGCGGCCGGACAGCAGGCCGCTGCTGGGCGACGTCAATGTGCCGGCCCTCGTGATTGTGGGCGAGGAGGACACGCTGACTCCGCCGGAGGCGGCCGAGGCAATGGCCGCGGTGTTGCCGGACGCCCGCCTCGTCCGGATTCCCGCGGCCGGGCACATGTCAAACCTGGAGGCCCCGGAGGCGTTTACGCGCGCGGTCCGCGAGTTCCTGACGGCCGAGTTCCCAACGGCCGGGTAGTCATCAGCCGCGCGCTTCGAGGGGCACGTAGGCGCGCGCGCTCGGTCCAGTGTAACGAGCCAGCGGCCGAATCAGACGGTTGTCCGCGTACTGCTCCAGCGCGTGCGCGGTCCATCCCGCGATGCGGCTCACCGCGAAGGTCGCGGTGTAGAGGTCCATGGGGATTCCCAATGCGCGGTAGACCGACGCGGAATAGAGATCCACGTTGGGGAAGATGTGGCGCCGTGAGGTCGTGACCTCTTCCACCCCTCGCGTCAGGCGGTACCACAGGGGGTCACCGCTTTGCTCTCCCAGTTGCTCCGACATCTTGCGGAGGAACCGTGCGCGCGGATCCTCGGTGCGGTAGACCCGGTGACCGAATCCCGGGATCTTCTTCTTCGCCTCCAGCATCTCGAGCAGGACCGGCTCGACCCTGTCCGGGCTGCCGATCCGCTCGAGCAGGCGCATGACGTCCTCGTTGGCTCCGCCGTGAAGTGATCCCTTGAGCGTCCCAATCGCGGAGACGATCGTCGAGTGGAGGTCCGACAGCGTAGCGGCGGTAACGCGCGCGGCAAAGGTGCTGGCGTTGAACTCGTGGTCGGCGTGCAGGATGAGCGCCACATCGAGGGCGCGCTCCGCCTGGAGGTCGGGCGTCTTCCCGCCCATCATGTAGAGGTAGTTGCCGGCGTGGCTGAGCCCGGCCCGCGGCGGTAGCGGATCGCCGCCGGTGCGCATGCGGTGGAACGCGGCGATCACGGCCGGAACCTGCGCTGTCAGGCGAACCGCCTTGCGCGCATTGGCCTCGGGCGAGCCCTCGCCCGCCTCTGGATCGTAGTGTCCCAGCACCGACACCATGGTCCGCAGCACGGCCATCGGTTGCGCGCCCGCGGGGATCTCCCTGAGCAGGTCCAACGCAGGCCCTGGGATGGAGCCGGCCCGCAGCAGCCCGGACCTCAGAGCGTCGAGCGCACCACGCGTGGGTAGCTCGCCGTGCCAGAGGAGGTAGGCCACTTCCTCGAACGTGGCGTGTTCTGCCAGGTCGGCGGCATCGTAACCGCGGTACACCAGGCGCCCGCGCTCCCCGTCAACCAGGCAGATTGCAGAGTCCCCTGCGACGACGCCTTCCAGGCCTTCCTGCGCCTGCATGCTGCTAACCCCTGACACGCGTACGCCCCCCTTGGTCGCTCTCTGAGGAAGGACGCAAGGGGGCGCGCGGTTATTCCCTACCGTGCCCGGGGCAGGTGGCCATCAGGACCCGCCGGTGCCCGCGTGCTTCCGGTCGAGATCCCGGAACCGGCCATGCTCCTTGTGGAAGAACATCTCGACGTTCCCCACGGGCCCGTTACGGTGCTTGGCAACCCGGATCTCGGCTACGTGTTGCTTGCCGTCCGCCCGCGCCTTGGCCTCGTCGTAGTACTCCTCGCGGTATATGAAGAGCACCAGGTCTGCCACCTGTTCGAGCTCGCCACTGTTGTGCACAACCAGACCGTCCGCAATGAAGTTGTGTGTACCCGGCATGACGAGGTCGTATACGGGCGCCTTGCCCAGTGGCGTGATGCTCGCGACCCGATCCCACAGTACGTCCCCGGTCGCCATCTGGTAGATGCCCGGTGCCCGGAGTCTGCGCGCTAGAAGGGCGGCTAAGGGCAGGCGATCAACCTGGGGCTTCGCGCGACGATGGAGTAACTCGGCGCCGCACTGTTCGACTAACGCCGCCTTCCTCCCCTCGATGCCGACTAGTGTCAGTTCCGCCGGCCGTGCACCGAAGAGCGGAAGACTCCGGGCAGCGGCGATCGTTGATCCTTGGCACAACTCTCCCACCGGCTTCCAGCCCTCAGGGGTCAGCACAGGGTGGTTTGCCGTCGCCTTCAGGCGCCGGCCCGTGCTCGTCCGCACCTCGAAGACCTCGTTCTCGCCCTTCTCCATAACGGCTGCGGGCTGAACCGGAACCAGGCGCATCGTGGAGTTCAGCGAGAGCAGCCGTGGCCATGATTCCTGCCGGGCCAGTTCGCCGACCGTCAAGCGGCAGCCGGTATCGGCGTCCCACACGACCGTGTCGGCGGTCACACACTCCCTCAGGTGTGAAAGCTGGGGCAGGCGGCTGCCCGTCGCCTCCACCACCCGGGAAAGCTGCGAGATCCCGATCACCGGGAGGTTAAGCTCCTTGGCCAGCGACTTGATCGCGCGGGCGATCTCCGAGACCTCCTGGGTCCGGTTCTCGGCCCGCTTGTAGGATTGCATCATCTGAATGTAGTCAATGATGATCAATCCAAGCCCGTGCTCGGCCTTCAGCTTGCGGGCCTTGGCCCGCATCTCGATCGCCGATAGCGCGGACGAGTCGTCTATGAAGATCGGCGCCTCACTCAGCTTTCCCATTGCGGTGGCCAGGCGCGGCCAGTCGGCGTCGCTCAGGTGGCCGCTGCGTAGCCGGGAGGAGTCTACCTGCGCCTCGCTGCAGAGCATCCGCTGAACGAGCTGCTCCTTGTTTGTTTCCAGACTGAAGATCGCCACCGGCACCTGGTGTTGGACCGCCGCGTGCTGGGCGATGTTGAGGGCAAGGGTGGTGTTGTGCACGCAGACGTCGTTGGCGACGAAGTTGTGGGTTTCCGGCACGGTCAGGTCGTAGACCTGGAAGAGCCCGGCCTCCTCGATCGAAACGACCTCTTCCCACATCACGTCAATCTCGTCGAGCAGCGAACGCTGGGCGTTACGGGCCCACCGCCGCAACCGCTCCCAACCGAAGATGCCCACTTCCCGTACCAGGGCGAGCGTGGCGCCGATGCCCAGATTGAGCGTGCCGTCGCGGCGCGCGGCGGGTACGCCGAAGCGCAGGAGGAGGTGCTGGACGCCGCGCGCCATGCGTGCGGATGGGAATGTCGCCTGCACCTGGTAGCCGTGGGGCTGCTCGCCGACCTCGGCCAGGGCACCCATCAGCCGGTTGAGGAACAGCGCCAGTTTCTCGCGGCGCAGCGTGAACACCGCCCCCGGCAGCGCCCGGAGATGCGGCGCCTGTCCCATCTCGGGGTATCGCCAGAACAGGTCGGCCACAGCGGCCCCGCCCTCGCTGCCCCCGCTGATGCCGGACTGCGCCACTCGCCGGCCACGCGCCCCGGCCAGGATCGCCGCGGCGGCGTCGGAGAAGTCCTCCGCAATCTGCGGGCGGGCCGGAAGCCGCCCGCTGCAGAGGTAGGCCAGCAGCTTGACCTCGTGGTCAGGCAGGTCTGACCGTCCATAAACTGGCAGCCGGCGCGGGACGGCAATCAGCGCCCCCGGTGCAAGCGCGGCCAGGGGTTCCCAGCCGGACGGAGTCAGAAAGGGATGCGTCAGCGTGGTCTCGACCGATCGGCCCCCGCTTGTCGTGACCCGGAAGACAGGCTTCACCCCGTCGTCCACGAACAGACTGGGGGCAGCCGGGCGGAACCTGTGGTCGTGACCCAGCGTGAGCAGCGCGGCCTGCCCGGCGGCCACCATCTCCTGGATCGTCCGGACCTCTCCGGTGGACGCGTCCACAACCTCGGCATCGAACTTCAGGCACTTGCCCATTGAGGGCCTGGCGGCGATGATGATCAGGTCCGACGGCTGCAATCCCGCGGTGATCTTGTCGAGCTCGGCGAACCCGGTGGGCACTCCGGAGATCGTGCCCTTGTCCCGGTAGCGGCGGTCGATCTGCTCGAAGCTCTCGCGCAGGACCTCGGAGATCGGGAGGAAGTGCTGCCCCATTCTCCTGCTGGCGATGCCAAAGACCATCTTCTCGGCCTGGTCCAGAAGCAGCTCGACATCCTGATCTTCGCGGAACCCCATGCCGACGATCTGCGTGCCGGCGGAGATCATCTGCCGCAACATCGCCTTCTGCACAACCAGTCGTGCATAGTACTCCACATTGGCAGCGGTGGGCACGGCGTGCAGGAGAGAGGTCACGTACGCCGCTCCGCCCGCGTCGTCTAGAAGACCCAGGACGCGCAGCCGATCGGTGACGCTGATGAGGTCGGCGGGCTCGCCGCGCTCGAACAGCTCGGAGATGACCTCATAGATGCGGCGGTGCGCGTCGCGGTAGAAATCCTCCGCCCTCACCAGCTCCACGACTCGCGCGATGGCGTCGCGCTCCAACAGCATCGCGCCCAGGATGCTCTGCTCGGCTTCCAGGTTCTGCGGGGGCACCCTGTCAACGGGCGGGTTTGCGCTCACGGCGAACTCCTGAATGGGGGCCAGGCCTACCCATGATATCGAACATATGTACGGTATGTCAATCAGGCGCTGGTTTCGTTCGCGTACTGCTTCGGCCGTGCGGCTGTGCATCTCCTTTGGGATGAGCTGTGGGTAAGTGGGAAATTCCGCGGAACACGCTGGGGATAGCGCGTGGACAGAGTGTGGGCTACCCCCTACCGCGTGCCGATGACGTTTAGATCTATCTTTATCACCCTACCCGGCCGGATGCGCACCGGTACCCGGTAGAAACCCTGGACCCGGATGGGTTCCTCCAGTTCGATCTGCTTGCGGCCCACGGCGAAACCCCGCGCCGCCAGCGCCTCGGCGATCTGCTGGGACGTAACCGAGCCGAACAACTTGCCGCCCTCGCCTGCCCTGCCGCGCACCTCGAGCACCACGCCCTCCAGCCGGCTGACCAGGCCATCGGCCTCGGCCCGGTCGCGCTCTGCGCGCCGCTGCGCGGCCTGCTGCTTGTGCTCGTGGGCGCGCAGGGCCCCCTCGCTGGCAGGCACGGCCAGGCCGCGCGGTATGAGATAGTGGTGCGCGTGACCCTCCTTGACCTCGCAGGTTGCTCCGGCCTTGCCGGTCCCGGGGACGTCCTTGAGCAGGATAACCTTCATGCGTCCTCCTCCCTGGCACTCGACGAAACGCCCCAGCGCTCCCGGACCCTAAGTGCCGAGTCCAGGATCCCAAGCATCAGGGCTACAATGCCCAGCGCGGGAACCGTCATGACGATCATCACCGCGAGCACCTGCGCGAATCTACCGAATCCGAGGTTGCCTAGGATCATCCAGCCGGCCAGGATCCCCTGCAGCGTGAACGCGCTCTGCGTGGCCAGCATCAGACTCCAGCCCGCGCTCTGCAGAACGGCCGGAGCCCCAGGCCGAAGGCCCAGCGCCAACAGAAGGTAGCCAAGCGGCACGAGCCAGATTCCCGCCGTCGGGATGCGCCAGGTCCGCACCGGGGGCAATGGGTCCAGCCGGTATCCGATCCGGGCAAGCACGCGGCGGCCCACCTCGTAGTTCAGCCACGCCGCGAAGACGGCGCCGAAGACCAGCATCGCCGGCAGCACATAGGGAAGCAGGCGCGCGAACTCCCGCATCTGGGTGGAGACCGAATCAATCTGGGCCTGGGATAGGCCCAGCCGCGAGTAGAGTCTGGCCGAGGTCTCGACGCTGCGTTCCATGGTGCTGGCCATCTCTGCCATGCTCACCCTGGCCCCGCCCATCAGCCCCAGGTAGTTCAGCAGGGTCGAGACGAAGGCAACAAGCCCCCCGGTCAGCACGACCCGTGTTGCCGCCCAGCCGCGGCGGGCACCTATGCCCAGCACGATTCCCATCGGAGCGAATGAGACCAGGATGGCGAGCCCCAGCAGTGGACCGGCCAGCATCGCACCGACTAGTCCGGCTGCAACGCCCGCAACCGCCGCCACCCGCAGGCCGTGACGAATGACCAGAACCGCCAAAGGCAGCGGGCAGAGCAGGGCCGTGGCGATGCCAACAAGGGGTAGATAGTGGGTGGCGACGGCAAAGACGGCCACGAGCGCCGCAAGGATGGCGCCCTCGGTCAGGCCCTGAGTGCGCATGCGCCGCGCCGACATCACCTGGTTGTAAGCGCGCGCCGGCAGATCCTCTCCCGGCGGGCCGGCCTACTCTCCTGCGTAGGGGAGCAGCGCGAGTTCTCGCGCCCGCTTGATCGCCACCGCCAGGAGCCGCTGGTGCTTCGCACAGTTCCCAGAAATCCGCCGCGGCAAGATCTTGCCGCGGTCAGTGACGAACCGGCGAATGCGCAGGGCATCCTTGTAGTCAATCTCTTTGGCCTTTTCCGCGCAGAACGCACAACTCTTCCGCTTGGGCTTGCGTCCGCGCCATTGCTTCTTGGGTGCCTCTACCATGCAGGTGCCTCCGTGTCACAACTCTGGTGCGCGTCAGCTAGAACGGCACTTCCTGCTCGTTCTCCTCGGCGAACTCCCCGCCCTCGGCGGTTCCGGCCGAAGCACCGGTCGCCTTCCGGTCGAGGAACCGTACCGCGTCTGCCACAACCTCGGCGACCTTCCGCTTCTGGCCGTCCTGGGTCTCGTAAGACCGGATCTGCAACCGGCCCTCGACTGCCACCAGGCGTCCCTTGCTGAGATGCTGGCTGACCTGCTCGGCGAGTTTGCGCCAGGCCACGATGTCAATGAAGTCGGTCTCGCGCTCGCCCTGCTGGTTGGCAAACGGCCGATCCACCGCCAGCGAGAACGAGGCAACCGGATGTCCGCTGGGAACGTACCGCAGTTCTGGGTCACGGGTGAGCCGACCGATCAGTACGATCCTGTTAAGCACAGCGCTCCCTCCCTGTCAGGCGGTCTAGGTACCAGGCGGCGCAGGTTGCGGCGGCTCGATCTGCAACGGCTCGGGTTGCGACGGGTCGAGTTGTGACGGGCCTCGTTGTAACGAATCTGGTTGCGCTGGCTCGGGCTGCGGGCCGGAGACAACGACCGGCACTTCGGAAGGCGCCGCCGCCGGCTGAGCAGTCTTCGGGGGCGCGATCGCTCCCACAGCGACGGTGATCGAGGTGCGTAGGATGTCCTCGATGACCTTCAGGCCGTGCCGGATCTCCGGGATACGGTCTCCGGACACCGAGAACCGTGCGAAGACATAATGGCCTTCCCGGTACCTCGCAATCGGGTAGGCCATACGGCGCTTCCCCCAGACGTCGGTGTGCTCGACCGCCGCGCCCTGCTCGATCAAGCGCTGGGTTGCCCGCTCTATGACCGAGCTCATGGCCTCGGTGTCGAGATCGGGCTTGACGATATAGACAAGATCATACTGAGGCAACGCAGCCCCTCCTCCTCTGGTCTTTCAGGCCGATGGAACCTGACCTGAAGGGCGTTCCGCCCGCAGCCCCTCTTTCGGTTGGCACCTAAGAGGGGCAGGAGGAACGCGCGGCCTGCCGCCCGTTGTCGGACGCGCCGCGCGTTCTGCAAGCGACGCCAATTGTACCATCGGCCGGGGAGAGACACAAGTACAGGGGTAGAGCGGCAGCCGTTTCGGAATTTGGAGCCGGAGAGGCCAGCGCCCTGTCGCACGTCGGGGCCGTTCAGGCGGTGTTGTGGCGGCGGCTGCCTGTCGGGGCATTTTCGGGGGACTGTGCCAGTGCGCCGGGA